>JAEAMG010000132.1_pt1 | contig 117185 bp, 107 predicted proteins | sample 8958741 | NCBI WGS metagenome assembly JAEAMG01 (sample SAMN16933256, study PRJNA681125) | bioreactor sludge metagenome | isolation source: anaerobic bioreactor treating anionic surfactant - SDBS | place: India: Bengaluru | collected 2019-02-28
AGCGAGCGCAGCTCGCGATGCGCCGCGCGGGCGGCGCTCAATCTCACAGGCGCTGAAGATGCTGCGGCTACCCGTGCCAGAAACCATTCTCCCACAGGTACAGCGCAGCACTCAGGCCCTGTGCTGATCCTGTGGGCTTGCCTGCGACAGGGCCAGTACAGGCCACACAAAAGAAAACGCCCCGAACCAGTCGGGGCGTTTCTGATTACTGCCAGGGCGCCTTACTTGCCTTCCCAGCGCTTGAGCACCAGGGTGGCGTTGGTGCCGCCGAAGCCGAAGCTGTTGCTCATGACCGTGTCGATCTTGGCGTTTTCTTCGGTTTTGCGCAGGATCGGCAGGTCGGCCACTTCCGGGTCCAGCTCGTCGATGTTGGCAGAGCCGGCGATGAAGTTGTTTTCCATCATCAGCAGGCAGTAGATCGCCTCGTGCACGCCCGCGGCGCCCAGCGAGTGGCCCGACAGGCTCTTGGTCGAGCTGATCTTCGGCGCCTTGTCCTTGAATACCTCGCGAACGCCTTTCATCTCGGCAACGTCACCGACCGGGGTCGAGGTGCCGTGGGTGTTCAGGTAATCGATCGGGGTGTCGACGGTAGACAGCGCCTGCTGCATGCAGCGGATAGCGCCTTCGCCACTCGGGGCAACCATGTCGTAACCGTCGGAGGTCGCACCGTAGCCGACGATTTCGGCGTAGATCTTGGCGCCACGGGCCAGGGCATGTTCCAGCTCCTCGACCACCACCATGCCGCCGCCGCCAGCGATGACGAAGCCATCACGGTCTGCGTCGTAGGCGCGGGAGGCCAGTTCCGGGGTTTCGTTGCGCTTGGTCGACAGGGCGCCCATGGCATCGAACAGGAACGACTGGCTCCAGTGCTCTTCTTCACCGCCGCCGGCAAAGACGATGTCCTGCTTGCCCCACTGGATCTGCTCCAGGGCGGTACCGATGCAGTGAGCCGAAGTGGCGCAGGCCGACGAGATCGAGTAGTTGATGCCCTTGATCTTGAACGGCGTAGCCAGGCACGCCGAAACGGTGCTGCCCATGGTGCGCGTAACGCGGTAAGGGCCGACACGCTTGACGCCTTTCTCGCGCAGGGTGTCCAGCGCTTCCATCTGGTTCAGGGTCGAGGCGCCGCCGGAGCCAGCCACCAGGCCGGTACGCGGGTTGGACACCTGCTCTTCGGTCAGGCCGGAATCCTTGATCGCGTCCTGCATGGCCAGGTAGGCGTAGGCAGCCGCGTGGCCCACGAAGCGGTAGACCTTGCGGTCGATCAATTCTTCGAGGTTGAGGTCGATGGACCCGGAAACCTGGCTACGCAGCCCCATTTCCTTGTATTCCGGGTTGTAACGGATACCCGGACGGCTGTTGCGCAGGTTTTCGGTGACGGTAGCTTTGTCATTGCCCAGGCACGAAACGATGCCCAGACCAGTGATAACGACGCGGCGCATGCGAATAACCCTTAGAAATTGTCAGTGGAGGTGAACACGCCGACCCGCAGGCCTTCGGCGGTGTAGATCTCGCGGCCGTCAACGCTGACCGAGCCATCGGCGATGGCCATGTTCAGCTTGCCCTTCAGGACGCGTTTGATGTGGATGTTGTAGGTGACTTTCTTGGCGGTAGGCAAAACCTGGCCGAAGAACTTCACTTCGCCCGAACCCAGGGCGCGGCCGCGGCCTGGCAGGCCCTGCCAGCCGAGGAAGAAACCGACCAGCTGCCACATGGCGTCGAGGCCCAGGCAGCCCGGCATGACCGGGTCGCCTTCGAAATGGCAGGCGAAGAACCACAGGTCCGGGGTGATATCCAGCTCGGCGACCAACTCACCTTTGCCGTACTTGCCGCCTTCTTCGCTGATGTGGGTGATGCGATCGACCATCAGCATGTTCGGCGCGGGCAGTTGCGCATTACCTGGGCCGAACAGCTCACCGCGACTGCAGCGCAGCAGGTCTTCCCGAGTAAAGGCGTGTTGTTTGGTCATGCGAGCTCCTCAATAACCCCCTGTGGCAGGGGATGAATCTTCCCGACCGACCCGAATAACCAACGGCTTCGGGGCGGTAGCCTACAGGTAGACTATTGCGTTGTGGTGAAAGTCACAGCGCACCTGGTGAAAGAAGTACAGGTGTGCACTGAAACGTCTATTTTCAGGGCCGATGAAGGTCCTGTCCAGTGTTTAAGACTGCCGCACTTTAGCATTTATCGCCAGTCGCGGTTGTCTGGCCGGGTAACCAGCGTTGCAGCACGCGCTGCAGTTCGCTGCGGCGCAAGGGTTTGCTCAGGTAGTCATCCATGCCGGCGGCCATGCATCGCTCGCGGTCGCCGTCGAGCGCGTTGGCGGTCAGGGCGATGATCGGCAGGCCTGTGCCGTTGTCCAGTTGGCGAATGCGGCGGGTGGCTTCATAGCCGTCCATGTGCGGCAACCGGCAGTCCATCAGCACCGCGGCAAAGCGCTGGCGGCCCACCAGGTCGACCGCCTCGAGGCCGTCTGCAGCGGTGCACACCGCCAGCCCAAGGCTGCGCAGCATGGCTTCTATGACACTCTGGTTGACCGGATTATCCTCGACCAACAGCACCTTTTTCTGCTCTGCAGCGGCCGCTGGCGGGTCGAGTGGGTGCGGCAGTGGCGCTGGCGCCTGGCTGGCCAGGGCCAACGGCATCTCCAGGGTGAACGTTGAACCCTGGCCCACATGGCTCTCACCGCGCAGCTTGCCACCCATGCGCTCGGCCAGGGTGCGGGCGATCGACAACCCCAGCCCGGTGCCGCCATAGCGGCGGGAAATCGAGCTGTCCGCTTGCTGGAACGCGACGAACATCATTTCCAGGCGGTCGCTGTCGATACCGATGCCGGTATCACGCACGCTGCAGGTCAGCCAGATCAACTGCCGATCAACCACTTGCCAGCGGGCCTCGACCTGCACCTGGCCGCGTTCGGTGAACTTCAGCGCGTTGCCCACCAGGTTCAGCAGGATCTGGCGGATGCGCGTAGGGTCGCCGTTCACCTGCAACTGGCCGATGTCGGCCGGCAGTTGCAGGTGCAGCCCAAGGCCGCGTTGCTGGGCGCTGTGCTGGAAGGACTGGACGCTGCTGGTGATCAGCTCGCCGAGGTTGAAGTCGATGTGTTCAAGTTGCAGCGCGGCGCGTTCGATGCGCGAGAAGTCCAGAATATCGTTGATGACTTTCAGCAGGTGCCCGGTGGACTCGCTGGCCACGGCGGTGTAATCGGCCTGTTCGTTGCTGAGCGGGGTGGTTTCCAGCAATTGCAGCATGCCCATCACGCCGTTCATCGGGGTGCGCAGCTCGTGGCTCATCATCGCCAGGAAATCGGACTTGGCACGGTTGGCCTGTTCAGCCTCTTCGCGGGCCTGGATCAGCTCGGCGATGGTTTGTTGCTGTTCAGCGCTGGCCTGCTCCAGGGCGCTGGCCAGGTTGTTGATGTGGCGCGCCAGGTGGCCCAGCTCGCTGTCGTCTACCACCGGCAAGGGGGTGTTGTACTTGCCTTGCTGGATGGCCTTGACCGCGTGGCCCATGTCGCTGATCGGCTTGGCCAGGCTCAGGGCCAGGCGGCGAGCCAGCAGGAAGGTGAACAGCAGGGCGAACAGCGCGAGGATGCCCGCCTTGATCACGATTTCCTGCTGGCGCTGGCTGAACGCGTCATCGGACATGCCGACGATCACCCGGCCCAGGTAGTCGTCCCCGATGGCCGGGGTGTTGGCTTTGCCCTGTTGCAGAAAATCGTTGTCCAGGCGTATCTGCTGCAGGCGGATGGGCGCCTGGAACACTTCGACCTGCTGCGCGCGGTTGGCGCTTTCGTCGGACTGCTCCACGTAGACCAGGATGTGGTTGCGGCTGTCCTGTACCTCCAGGAAGCGGACGTGCGGGATGCTGAGGGTGGCCCGCATGAGCCCCTCGAGCACTTCGTTGTTACCGGAAATCACCCCGTACTCCGACGCGGGTGCCAGCTGGTTGGCGATCAATTGCCCGGTGTGGTTGAGTTCCTGGCGCAGGTCCTGGATACGAACGAAGGTAAAGAAGCTGATCAGCAGCAAGGTCAGCAGCAGCGCGGGGCCAAGGCTGATGATCTGGGTGCGGGTGTGAATGTCCCAACTCAGGCGTTTGCTGCTCATGGGGTGGGTTCTCCTTCGGCCAGTACCTGGGCGGCGGCGTTCGGATCGATCGGTTCAAGGCCCAGGGCCCGGGCCACTTGCTGGTTGCCGCTGACGCTGTAGCGCTTGGGGTAGAGGCTGCGCGGCCAGCGCGCCGGGGGCTGGTCGAGCAATTGGTCGAGTTCCGCCAGCCAGTCATCCTGGTCGCTGTAGGTGCTGGCCAGTGCGCCGGCGCGGACAAAACCGGCGTTGGGGCCGATCAGCGCCATCTGCCGGCCATAGCTGCTCAGCAGCAGGTTCTTTGCCGTCTTGGAGTTGTACAGGTCAGGGTCGTCCAGCCCCAGCAGGACATCGCTGTTGCCCAGCAGGTGCTGCAATGGCCGGTTGTCGCGTGGGTCGGACCAGTCCTGGGCTACGATTTCCAGGCCCAGCGGCCGTGCCGCATGGCGTAGTTCCTCGAGCAGAAACCCACTGTGCTGGCCGTACAGCACGCCGATACGCCGTGCCTGGGGCAGCAAGTAACGCGCCAGGCGCAACTGACGGGCCGGTGGCGCGTCATTCCACAGGAAGGTGAGAAACGCCGGGCGCGACTTTCCCAGGCGCTGCTCAGCCTGAACGCGGCTGACGCGCATGACCAAGGCCGGTGGCCCGGCGGTTTCGCTCAGGCGCCAATCGAGGGCAGGGTTGTCGAGCAGGATCAGGCGCTGGTCGGCCTTGAGTTTGCCTGGTGATGGCAAGTCGGCGGTGGTCTGGAAGTGCACATGGTCGTGCGGCCTGCGGTTTTCCAGCGCCGCCACGAAGCTGCGGATGCCGGGCTGGTCCTCGGCGCCGATCAGCAGGATCTCGCTGGCCGACAATGGGCCCAGCGGCCACAGGCACAGTACCAGCAGGCGCAACAGCAGGCTCATCAGAACTCCAGCTCCGCGCTGACGCTCAGGCGGTGGCGGCTGTCGTAGCGGTTCTGGACTGCCGTGGTCGGCTCATCGTCCAGGCGCTGTTGCCACAACGCCGCCAGCTCCAGGTTGCTGCCATATACCCGGAAACGCTTGGCCAGGCGCAGGTCCAGGCGCTCGTAGCGGTACGCGTTGAGAGCATCGTCGCCGTAGTAGAACAGCGCGCTCGACCAACCTGCACCCCAGTCGCGCATCCACCCGGCCGAACCGCTGTTGCGGGCGCTGAGGCGGCGATCGTCGGGGTTGCTGGCCCAGGCATCGACATAGGCGTAGGTCAGGCGCAGGCGGTCGCGCAGGGTAGGGCGCCAGTCCAGTTGTGCCTCGCTGCCGCTGAAGCGGGCCTTGTTGGCGTTGCTGGCGATGTACTGGTTGTTGCGCAGCGGCTCGCTGATCATGCCGGTGATCTCGTCGTAGAACAGCTTCACGTCCATGCTCAGGTCGATGTCGCTGAAATAGCCGTTGTAGCCCAGTTCGCGCGAGCGCATGCGCTCTTGCTCGAGGTCGCCGGGGCCGCGGGTCTTGACGAAGTATTCGCCGTTTTGCAGGCCGAATGCATTGGGCGTGAGGTTCTTGACCGTGTAGCTCCAGTTGACGTTGTTCTCGAACATGTCGGGCGAGCGCACGGCCTCGGAATACACCGCACGCAGGCCATGGCGCGGGGTGATCAGGTAGTTGACCGCCACACGCGGGGTCAGCGAGCTGCCGGACAGCTGCGAGTCCTCGAACATGGCGCCGCCCTGCAGGATCCAGTGCTCGTCGGCGCGCCATTCCAGTTGCCCGAACAGGCGCCAGGTCTGGTCGTCGACGCTGCCGTTGAAGTAGGTCTGCGAATCGGCCCGGTCATAGCGGTAGTTCATGCCGCTGAGCAGGCGCAGGCTGTCGGTCAGGCTCAGGGTGTCCTGGATTTCCAGGTCGTAGCGGGTTTCGCGGGTACTCTGGTCAACATCGCCGCATACCTGTTGCTTGCCGCCGTTCTGCCATTGCTCCTGCACTTTCTGCAAAAGCCCTTGCAGGGCCGGGTCGTTCGTGGCCAGGGGGGCACCTGTGGCAATGCCGCGCGCCACGCTTTCGGCAAAGTTCGGGTTCAGTTGCCAGAGCTGGGTCAGCTCGGGGCTGAACGACTGCACCGCATCACAGGCGCGCCACACTTGCTGGCGGTCAAAATGTTGCGCCGAGCCCTGAACATAAAGGCTGTGTTCAGCGCTGAATTCCTTGGTCCAGCGCAGCGAGCCGGCGTAGTCCTTGGCGTTGACGTCGGCGTTGTTGCCGGCTTCGTACTGCTGGAAAACCGGCTGGTAGGTGTAGGGCCGTTGATTGCTGCCTTCTTTGGCCGCAAGTTGCCATTCCAGGGTCTGGTCGTTGGCCAGGGTGTGACTGGCGCTGAGGTTGAAGCGGTTCAAACGGCGGCTGTCGCGGTAGTCCTGGCCGAACTGGTTCTCGTCGAAGCCGTCGTCGCGCTGGCCCGATACCGACAGGCGCATGTCGCCGCCCTCCCAGCCGAAGCCGTGGCTGAGGTAATAGTCGTTGATGCCATCCTGGCCGCGGGTCAGTTTCATCCGCGTGCCATGGCTGTCGGCCGGGTTGCGGGTCAGGATGTTGACCACGGCCATCAGCGCGTTGGCGCCATAGCTGACCGTGTTCGGGCCACGGAACACCTCGATACGCTCGATATCCTCCATGGCCAGGGGAATGTCGCTCCAGTCCACCGTGGCCAGGCCGGCGCGGTACACCGAGCGGCCATCGATCAGCACCTGCATGCGCCGCGCGTCGCTGGCGTTGCTGCCATGGTAGTTGACCGTGGGCTGGTTGCCGGCGCCGTAGCCGATCATCATGCCCGGTACCAGGCGCAGCAGCTCGGGGATGTCACGGGCACCGCTGGCGCGGATCAGTTCGCTGTCGATGACGGTCATGCTGCCCGGTACCGCTGCCGGCGACTGTTTCAGGCGCGTGGCGGTCAGAACCTGGGGCAGGTCGGTGTTGTCGATGAACAGATCCTCGGCCACGGCCGGGCTACCGAGCAGGGCGGTCAATATGAGCAGACGCGGGAAAGGGGGCGTGCCAGGGAACACAGAGCAGCCTTGTCTCAGGATGGAAACAGGCATGGTAACCGACCTTGGCGCAATTGCCAGTGACCCGCCTCAAGCTTCTGGCTGCAGGCATGCCGCGCCAGGCTTTTCTCGCTGCCGGTAGCTCGAAGCTTGCAGCTTGGCTTTATAATGCGCCGGTCGCCACTTACTTTATGGCTTTAACGGATTGAATATGACTGAACAGCAACCTGTTGCAGTTCTGGGCGGCGGCAGCTTCGGCACCGCCGTGGCGAACCTGCTGGCGGAAAACGGTGTGCCGGTGCGCCAATGGATGCGCGACCCGGCCCAGGCCGAGGCCATGCGTGTCAATCGTGAAAACCCGCGCTACCTCAAGGGCATTCGCCTGCACGACGGGGTGGAACCGGTCAATGACCTGCTGGCCACCTTGCAAGCCAGCGAGCTGGTGTTCGTGGCCCTGCCATCCAGCGCATTGCGCAGCGTGCTGGCGCCGCATGCCGAGCTGTTGCGCGGCAAGGGCCTGGTCAGCCTGACCAAGGGCATCGAGGCGCAGAGCTTCAAGCTGATGAGCCAGATCCTCGAAGAGATCGCCCCCCAGGCACGCATCGGCGTGTTGTCCGGGCCCAACCTGGCCCGCGAAATTGCCGAGCACGCGTTGACTGCCACGGTAGTGGCCAGCGAACACGAAGCGCTGTGCCAGCAGGTGCAAACGGTGTTGCACGGGCGTACCTTCCGCGTTTATGCCAGTGCTGACCGATTTGGCGTGGAGCTGGGCGGGGCGCTGAAGAACGTTTATGCGATCATCGCCGGCATGGCCGTGGCCTTGGGCATGGGCGAAAACACCAAGAGCATGCTGATTACCCGTGCCCTGGCCGAAATGACCCGCTTTGCCGTCAGCCTGGGCGCCAACCCCATGACCTTCCTGGGCCTGGCCGGGGTCGGTGACCTGATCGTCACCTGTTCGTCCCCCAAAAGCCGCAACTACCAGGTGGGTTTCGCACTGGGGCAGGGCCAGAGCCTGGAGGAGGCCGTTACCCGCCTGGGCGAAGTGGCCGAAGGCGTCAACACGCTCAAGGTGCTCAAGGCCAAGGCCCAGGAGGTGCAGGTGTACATGCCGCTGGTGGCGGGCCTGCATGCCATTCTGTTCGAGGGCCGCACGCTGAACCAGGTCATCGAGCACCTGATGCGTGCCGAGCCCAAGACCGACGTCGATTTCATTTCCATCAGCGGCTTCAACTGAGCCGAACAGAGCAAGGAGCGGTACATGAACGATACCCCGGAGCGCGCCCAACGCGAGTCGATCATCCTGCGGGTGCTGTGGATGCTGGTGTTCCTGGTGGTTTGGCAACTGGCTGAATTGCTGTTGGGCGGCCTGGTGCTGGTGCAACTGGTCTACCGCCTGGTGTATGGCGCACCCAGCGCCAGCCTGATGAATTTCGGCGACAGCCTGAGCCAGTACCTGGCGCAGATCGGCCGTTTCGGCACCTTCCATACCGACCAGAAACCCTGGCCGTTCGCCGATTGGCCAGCAGCGCGTGCGCCGGAAGGCGAGGCGCCGCACGCCGTAGCCCCGGCCCCGCACCCCGTGCGGGACGAGGAGCCCAAGCTGTGAAACTGTGGGTACTGCGCCACGGTGAGGCCGAACTGCGGGCCAACAGCGATGCCGAACGGCGCCTGACTGCGCATGGTCGCGAGCAGGTGGTGCGCAGCGCTGCCCATCTGCTGGGGCAGCCATTGCAGGCGATCATCGCCAGCCCTTATGTGCGGGCCCAGCAGACTGCGGCGCTGGTGCACGAGACCCTGGGGTTTGCCGAGCCACTGCGCACCGTGCCTTGGCTCACACCAGAGGCCGATGTGCAGCAGGTCATCGGCGCAATCGAGCGGCTGGGGCTGGAGCATGTGCTGCTGGTCAGCCATCAGCCGCTGGTGGGCAACCTGGTCGGGCTGTTGCAACATGGCCACCTGCAACAGCCAGCGGCCATGAGCACGGCCAGCCTGGCCGAGCTGGAAGGGGAATGGCCCCTGGCCGGGCTGATGACCCTGAAGGCGCTCAACGCCCCTGCCTGAGCTTGCGGGGACCTGGGGCCCCAATACACCGAGATGGCAACTGACATTTTTGCCAGTTGTCCCTCGCGTCGACTGCTTGATAGCGTTGCCCGAAAACCAGCAGTCAGGGAGCGATGCATGAGCGGTGCGATGTGGGAGCTGCTGTGCTCCCTGGACCTGCAACCCACCATAGACCAGGTTGACCAAGGCGTTTCGTTGGACTTCGCCCAGTACAGCCTGCTGCGCGAGGCTGCCGACGCCAAGTTCTACCAGCTGATGCGCAAGGTCGAGGGTTATACGGTGCCGGGGCCGATCGCCCGGCCACAGAGCGAGCACGACCTGCAGACCCTGCAGGATGCCTGCCTGCGGGTATCCCATCTGCTGCAGTCCAGCTGCCTGGCCCTGCGCCGGCTGCAGCTGGATTACCAGGACCAGCGCCTGGCCCGTGAGGCGCTGCAGAGCCAACTGGCCTACATGCAGGCCTGCCTTCGCCGTTCACTGGAGAGTTTCGACCACGCTTCATGGCCTGATAGCCGCCGCCGATGACCTTTCCGGGCATTGCCGAACCGGCTCGCCATGCCGACAATGGGCCATCATTCCCGTCCGGATCAGGCGCCATGTCGCAGCAGATCTTTTTCGCCCATGCCAACGGTTTTCCCTCGGCCACCTACGGCAAGCTGTTCGCCGCGTTGGCGCCGGACTATCAGGTCCAACACCTGACTCAGCACGGCCATGACCCGCGCTTTCCGGTGGATGACAATTGGCAGAGCCTGGTCGATGAATTGCTGCACCACCTGGCGCAGCAGGAGCAGCCGGTGTGGGGCGTAGGCCATTCGCTGGGTGGGGTTTTGCACCTGCACGCGGCGTTGCGCTGCCCCGAGTACTACCGTGGGGTGGTCATGCTCGACTCGCCTGTGCTGACCCGTGCAGACCAATGGTTGCTGCGCACCGCCAAGCGCTTCGGCTTCATCGACCGCATCACCCCGGCCGGGCGCACCTTGGGGCGCCGTCAGCTTTTCACGGACCGCGACAGTGCCCGTGAGTACTTCGCCGGCAAGTCCCTGTTTCGCCAGTTCGACCCCGACTGCCTGGACGCTTACATAGAGCATGGCCTACAGGCGATGCAGCAGGGCCTGCAACTGCGCTTCGACCCGGCCACCGAGATCAGCATCTACCGCAGTATCCCGCATACCAGCCCCGCCCCGGCGCGACAGTTGCAGGTGCCGCTGGCCATGGTGCGCGGTGACCGCAGCAAGGTCATCCGGCGCCACCATGCCCTGGCGGTGCGTGGCATGCCGCAAGGGGAGTATCACAGTGTGCCAGGGGGGCATATGTTCCCGTTGGAGCGGCCTGCCGATACCGCCAGCCTGCTCAAGGGCCTGTTCGACCGCTGGGGCCAGGCATGAGCGCGCAGGTCGAGGAAGTTCGCCTGAGTTTGGGCCACATCGAACTGGCCGCGCATCTGTTCGGGCCTGTGGACGGTCTGCCGGTGATCGCCCTGCATGGCTGGCTGGACAACGCCAACAGCTTCGCCCGCCTGGCGCCGCTGTTGCGCGGCTTGCGCATCGTTGCCCTGGACCTGGCCGGGCATGGCTATTCGGAGCACCGCCCGCCAGGGGCCAGCTATGCCCTGGCCGACTACGCCCACGATGTACTGCGGGTGGCCGAGCAACTGGGCTGGCAGCGTTTCGCCCTGCTGGGCCATTCGCTCGGCGCCATCATTGCGGTGCAAGTGGCCGGTGCGTTGCCGGAGCGGGTCAGCCACCTGGCCTTGATCGACGGCGTTATCCCACCCACCGGCGCCGAGCAGGATGCCGGTGAGCGCCTGGGCATGGCGTTGCTGGCGCAGCTGCGCCTGGATGGCAAGCGCAAATCGGTGTACACCACCCTCGAGCAAGGTGTGCAGGCGCGCATGAAGGGCATGGTCGCGGTAAGCCGGGAAGCGGCCGAACTGCTGGCGCAGCGCGGGCTGATGCCGGTGCCCGGGGGCTACAGCTGGCGCAGCGACAGCCGCCTGACCCTGCCTTCGCCGTTGCGCCTGAGCGACGCCCAGGCCATGGCCTACGTGCGCCGGGTGAATTGCCCGGCGCAACTGGTGATTGCCGCCGACGGGATGCTGGTGCGCCATACCGCATTGCTGGAGCAGCTACCCTTTGAGCAAATGACACTGCCGGGTGGCCACCACCTGCACTTGAACGATGAGCAGGGCGCGGCCCTTGTCGCAGACTGTTTCAATCGCTTCTTTGGCTTTGCTTGACTTGCACCGGACAAGTGTCGAGGCTTGGCGGGTTGAAAGGGAGACAACCATGCAATTGCCAGACAACCTGGAGCTTCACCTCGGCGCACGGCGCCGCCTGGGTCGCCGATGAGCGCGCCCCTGTCCATCCGCACCGTTGCAGCTGCCTGCCTGGCATTGGCCAGCCCGCTGCTGTGGGCTGGCAGCCTGCCGGTGCCTGCAGACGCCAACGTGGTCGACCAGCGCCCGGCCGTGGAGCAGGAGCGCGTCTACCCGCTGGGCCCATTGCGCAAGATCAGCGGCCGCCTGCGGGTTGACGACAAGGTCGAAAGCCGTGGCCAGGTCAGCTCGGTCACCTACGAGCTGCCGGTCGAACGCACCGCCCGCGAAGCCTTCACCAGCGCCCGCGAGGCGCTGCAGCGCGACGGTGGTTACCCGCTGTTCTGGTGCCAGGGCCGCGATTGCGGCGAGGCCAGCCTGTGGGCCAACGAGGTGTTTGCCAATGCCCGCCTCAACGGGGGGGACGAACAACAGGCGTTCATCCTGCTGCGCCGTTCGGCAGAACAGGCCGACACCCTGGTTGCGTTGTACAGCGTTACCCGCGGCAACCGCCGTGCGTATTTGCATGTGGAAGAGTTCGTCGCCGACAGCCCGTTGGGCGACTTGCTGCCCACGGCGGCCACGGTGCTGCGTGAAATGCGCGATACCGGCAAGCTCGACTACCCGGACCTAGCGGCACCCCAGCCTGCCTGGGCCAACCTGCTGGCACGCAGCCTGAACCTCGACAGTACCCTGCGTGCCAGCCTCAGCGGCGTTCAGGCCGAAGCCTGGCGCGAGGCGCTGATCAAGGCCGGGGTGCGCAACGGTCGCCTTGAAGTGGGCACTGCGCCTACCACTGGCTTGCACCTTGAACTGATTCGTTGAGCGGGTGCTGCGATGGTCAACAATGATCGCCTGCTGGTCCAGATTCTGTTGCTGGCGTTGCTGGGGGCCGGCCTTTGGGTGATGGCACCGTTCATATCGGCATTGCTGTGGGGCGCTATCCTGGCCTTTGCCAGCTGGCCGTTGATGCGCCTGCTCACACGGGTACTGGGGGGGCGCGAGACCCTGGCGGCCAGCCTGCTGACCATGGCCTGGATCCTGATCGTGGCGCTACCGCTGGTGTGGCTGGGTTTCAACCTGGCCGACCACATCCGTGATGCCACCGCGTTCGTCCGTGACGTGCAGGTCGACGGCCTGCCAGATGCCCCGGCCTGGCTGGGGGGGCTGCCGTTCGTGGGCGAGCGCCTGGTCAGCTGGTGGCAGTCGCTGGACCAGCAGGGGGCAGCCTTGCTGGCCTCGGTCAAACCGCACCTGGGGCAGGTTGGCAACTGGTTGCTGGCGCGCAGCGCGCAAATCGGCAGCGGCGTGCTGGAACTCACACTCAGCCTGGTGTTCGTGTTTTTTTTCTACCGTGACGGGCCGCGTTTGTCGGCGTTCGTGCTGCGCCTGCTGCACCGCTTGATGGGCGAGCGTGCCGCGTACTACCTGGAGCTGGTGGCCGCCACCGTGCAGCGGGTCGTCAACGGGGTGATTGGTACCGCCGCGGCGCAAGCGCTGTTGGCGTTGATCGGTTTTCTGATCGCCGGCGTGCCGGGGGCCATTGTGCTCGGCCTGGTGACCTTCATGCTCAGCCTGATTCCCATGGGGCCGCCACTGGCCTGGATCCCGGCCACCGCCTGGCTGGTGTGGAAGGGCGAGTACGGCATGGCGGTGTTCCTCGGTATCTGGGGCACGTTCGTCATCAGTGGCGTGGACAACGTGCTCAAGCCCTACCTGATCAGCCGGGGCGGCAACCTGCCGCTGGTGATCGTATTGCTGGGCGTGTTCGGCGGCCTGCTGGCGTTCGGCTTCATTGGCCTGTTCATCGGGCCTACCTTGCTGGCGGTCGGCTACAGCCTGTTGCTGGACTGGAGCCGTAACGCCGTAGAGCAACCGCCCCAGCACTAGCCTGTACGGGCCCGCTTCGCGCAGGCGTGCGCGAAGCGGGCCGCGCCGCCGCCTCGACACCCTGATCTTTACGCATTCTTTATACCCCTCGCTGCCCCTCCATCTCGTTCCTTTACACCCCTTCCTCGGACAATTCCCCAAAGCGGCCCAAGCCGCATCTCGGGGAGAACCACACATGAACATGCTCGACGGGCTGTCACTGCTACTGGCAGTGGCCTTGGCGTTTTATCTGCTGGTGGCGCTTTTGCGCGCCGATCGCGGCTAAGGAGCGGCCATGCACAGTTACGACTACGCCTTGCTCCTGGCATTCTTCGCCCTGGTGCTACTGCCGGCACCCTGGCTAGGGCGTTTCTATTTCAAGGTCATGGAAGGCCAGCGCACCTGGCTGTCACCCGTACTCGCCCCGGTCGAGCAGGCTTGCTACCGGCTGGCAGGGGTAGACGCGCGCCAAGAGCAGAACTGGCGCCAGTACACCCTGGCGTTGCTGAGCTTCAACCTGGCCGGCTTCCTGCTTCTGTTCACGGTATTGCTGTTGCAGGGCTACCTGCCCCTCAACCCGCAGCACCTGCCTGGCCAGGAATGGTCGCTGGCATTCAATACCGCCGTCAGCTTCGTCACCAATACCAACTGGCAGGCTTACAGCGGCGAGGCGTCGGTCAGCTACCTGAGCCAGATGCTTGGCCTGACGGTGCAGAACTTCGTCAGCGCCGCCACGGGCCTGGCCGTGCTGGTCGCGCTGTGCCGCGGTATTGCCCGGCGTAGCAGCGCAACGCTGGGCAACTTCTGGGCCGACATGACCCGCGCCACCCTTTACGGTTTGCTGCCGTTGTGCCTGTTGCTGGCGCTGTTGCTGGTATGGCAGGGCGTGCCGCAGACCTTTGCCGACTATGCCCACGCGTTGACCCTGCAAGGTGCCGACCAGAGCATCCCGTTGGGCCCGGCCGCCAGCCAGATCGCCATCAAGCAGTTGGGGACCAACGGCGGCGGTTTTTTCGGCGTGAACTCGGCGCACCCGTTCGAGAACCCCACGGCCTGGAGCAACCTGTTCGAGGTGGCATCGATCATCCTCATTCCGGCGGCCCTGGTGTTCACCTTCGGCCACTACGTCAAGGACCTGCGCCAGAGCCGCGCCATCCTTGCCTGCATGCTCGCATTGTTCCTGATTGGCGGCAGCACGGCGCTGTGGGCCGAGCACCAGCCCAACCCGGCGCTTGCAGGCGAACAGGTCCAGCAGAGCGGCCCCATGGAAGGCAAGGAAAGCCGCTTCGGGACTACCGCTTCGGTGCTGTGGACCGTGACCACCACTGCCGCATCCAATGGCTCGGTCAATGCCATGCACGACAGCCTCAACCCGCTGACTGGCATGGTGGCGATGGTCAACATGATGGTCGGTGAGGTGATTTTTGGCGGTGTCGGCGCAGGGCTGTACGGCATGTTGCTGTTCGTGTTGATCGCCGTGTTCCTGGCCGGGCTGATGATTGGTCGTACGCCGGAGTACCTGGGCAAGAAGCTGCAGGCCCGTGAGGTGCAGTTGCTGGTGGCCACGCTGCTGGTGATGCCGCTGGGTGTGCTGGTGCTTGGCGCCATCGCTGCCAGCCTGCCCGGCCCGGCGGGGGCGGTCAGCAACCCGGGGGCGCATGGTTTCAGCCAACTGCTGTACGCCTACACCTCGGGTGCCGCCAACAACGGCTCGGCGTTCGCCGGGTTCGGTGCCAACACGGTGTACCACAACCTGATGATCGGCTTGGCCATGCTGATCGGCCGCTTCGGCTACATCCTGCCGGTACTGGCCTTGGCCGGCAGCCTGGCGGCCAAGAGGACCGCGCCCCTTGGAGTCAACAGCTTCCCCACCCACGGCCCGCTGTTCACCGGCCTGCTGCTGGTGACCATCCTGCTGGTCGGTGGCCTGACATTTTTGCCGACCTTGGCCCTTGGGCCGATCGCCGAACATTTGAGCCTGGGTTTTTGAGGATCGACCATGAATATGCCCATTCCTGAAATGAAAGCCCGGCACAGTGCCAAAGACCAGACCCGGTTTGCGGCGCTGTGGCGCCCAGCGCTGGTACAGGCCTTGGTCAAGCTCGACCCACGCCAGTTGCAGCGCTCGCCGGTCATGCTGGTGGTGGCGGTGACGGCGCTGCTGACCACGGTACTGTGTTTTGCCCCTGGCAGTGGCGTCAGCCGCGGCGTGGCCGTGCAGATTGCCCTGTGGCTGTGGTTCACCGTGTTGTTCGCCAACTTTGCCGAAGCCCTTGCCGAAGGGCGCGGTAAAGCCCGCGCCGACAGCCTCAAGGCCGGCAGCCAAGGCTTGACCGCCCAGCGCCGTCAGCGTGACGGCCACTATGAAACGGTAGCTGCCGGCGCCTTGCGCAAAGACGATGTGGTGCGTGTAGTGGCCGGTGAAATGATCCCCGCCGATGGTGAGGTGCTCGAAGGGATCGCAGCGGTCAACGAGGCAGCGATCACGGGTGAGTCGGCGCCGGTCATTCGTGAATCCGGTGGCGACCGCTCGGCCGTCACCGGTAACACCCGGCTGGTTTCCGACTGGCTGCTGATCCGCATCACCAGCAACCCGGGCGAGTCCACCCTGGACCGCATGATTGCCCTGGTCGAAGGTGCCAAGCGGCAGAAAACCCCCAATGAAGTCGCCCTCGACATCCTGCTGATCGGGCTGACGCTGATCTTCCTGATCGTGGTGGTGACCTTGCAGCCATTCGCCCACTTCGTCGGCGGCAGCCTGCCGCTGATCTTTCTCGCTGCCTTGCTGGTGACGTTGATCCCCACCACCATCGGTGGCCTGTTGTCGGCCATCGGCATTGCCGGTATGGACCGGCTGGTACGGTTGAACGTGATCGCCCGCTCGGGCCGTGCCGTGGAAGCGGCCGGGGACGTGCATACCCTGATGCTCGACAAGACCGGCACCATTACCTTCGGCAACCGCCGTTGCAGCGCACTGCACGCCGCGCCGGGCGTAACCGCGCGGGAACTGGGGGAGGGTGCCCTGCTGGCCTCGCTGGCCGACGATACCGCAGAAGGCAAGTCGATCGTCGAGTACCTGCGTCAGTTGCATGCCGTTGTCGAACCCCCTGCCGGGCACTACGAAGCCGTGGCGTTCAGTGCCGAAACGCGCCTGTCGGGCATCGACTTCCAGCAGCGCCGCTACCGCAAGGGGGCCGTCGATGCGGTGCTGGCATTCGTCGGCATGCAGCGCCTGGACATGCCGCCAGCGCTGGCCCGTGAGGTTGAACGCATCGCCCAGAGCGGTGGCACGCCCTTGCTGGTGTGCCTGGACAAGCGCCTGCTTGGGGTGATCCACCTCAAGGACGTGGTCAAGCCTGGCATCCGCGAACGCTTCGCCGAATTGCGCAAGCTGGGTATCCGCACCGTGATGGTGACCGGTGACAACCCGTTGACGGCTGCTGCCATCGCAGCGGAGGCCGGGGTGGATGATGTGCTGGCCGAGGCCACGCCGGAGAAAAAGCTGGCGCGCATTCGCCAGGAGCAGAACGACGGCCGCCTGGTGGCCATGTGCGGCGACGGTGCCAACGACGCCCCGGCGCTGGCCCAGGCCGACGTGGGCATGGCCATGAATGACGGCACCCAGGCGGCGCGCGAGGCGGCCAACATGGTCGATCTGGACAGCGACCCGACCAAGCTGCTGGACGTGGTGCAGGTCGGCAAGCAGTTGCTGGTGACCCGGGGGGCGCTGACCACCTTTTCCATCGCCAATGACGTGGCCAAGTACTTCGCCATCCTGCCGGCGCTGTTCGCTGCCATCTACCCGCAGTTGGGGGTGCTCAACCTGATGCACCTGGCCAGCCCGCAAAGCGCGATCCTCTCGGCCATCGTGTTCAATGCCCTGATCATCGTCGTGCTGATTCCTTTGGCGCTACGGGGTGTGCGGGTCCAGGCGGCCAGCGCTGCCCACCTGTTGCGGCGCAACCTGTTGATCTACGGGCTGGGCGGCATCGTGGTGCCGTTTGCCGGCATCAAGCTGATCGATCTGTTGCTCAACGCCCTGCACCTGGTCTGAGGAGGCCACCATGAACGCTTATCTACGCCCTGCCTTGAGCCTGGCCTTGACGATGACCTTGATCACTGGCGCGCTATACCCCCTGGTGGTGACCGGGGTCGCCCAGGTGGCTTTCCCGGTACAGGCCAACGGCAGCCTGGTGCGTGATGACCAGGGCCAGGTGCGGGGTTCGGCCCTGATTGCCCAGAACTTCCAGGGCGATGGCTGGTTCCATTCACGGCCTTCGGCAGGCGCCTACGCCACCGTGGCCAGCAGCGCCAGCAACCTTGCGCCGAGCAACCCGGCGCTGGTGGCGCGGGTCCAGGGCGATGCGGCGCTGCTGTACCAGGCCCAGCAAGGGCCGGTACCGCAGGCGCTGCTGACCACCTCGGGCAGCGGCCTGGACCCGCACCTGCCACCGGCGGCGGTGGCCTACCAGATTCCCCGGGTCGCAGCGGCGCGGCAGTTGCCCGTGGCGCGCTTGCAAGCCTTGCAGGAAGAGGCCACCCTCAGGCCATTGATCGGCCCGCCGGTGGTCAATGTGCTGGCGTTGAACCGGGCCCTGGAGAAACTCGCCAGCAAGAGCAAAGGATGAAACATGAGTGATTCCGCGCGTGCAGACGCGTTGTTGGCTACCCTGCCGCGCACCGGCCGTGGCCGGCTGAAGGTGTTCCTCGGTGCTGCGCCGGGGGTGGGCAAGACCTTCGCCATGCTGCAAGCCGCGCATGCCCAGCAACGCCAGGGCGTGCAGGTAGTGGCCGGGGTGGTCGAAACCCACGGCCGTGGCGAAACCGAGGCGCTGCTTGCCGGCTTGTTGCAGCAGCCCATGCTGCGCAGCCAGTATCGGGGGGTCACCCTTGAGGAAATGGACCTCGACGGCCTGCTCGCGTGTGCGCCAGCCTTGGCACTGGTCGATGAGCTGGCGCACACCAACGCCCCCGGCAGCCGCCACGCCAAGCGCTGGCAGGACGTGCAGGAGCTGCTGGCCGCGGGCATCGACGTGTACACCACGGTCAATGTGCAGCACCTGGAAAGCCTCAACGACAAGGTGCGCGACATCACCGGCGTGCACGTGCGCGAAACCTTGCCTGACTGGGTGCTGCAGGAAGCCTTCGAGCTGGTGCTGATCGACCTGCCACCGCGTGAGTTGCTGGAGCGCTTGCGTGAAGGCAAGGTGTACGTGCCCGAGCAGGCGCGGGCCGCCATCGATGCGTTTTTCTCGCAAACCAACCTCACCGCTCTGCGCGAACTGGCCATGCAGACGGCAGCCGCCCAGGTCGATGCCGACCTGGCCCATGGCTACCGCCAGCGCGGGCAGGCAGCCCCCGCGTTGCGCGGCCGGCTGCTGGTCGGTGTGGATGGCGATGACCAGGCCGAGCGCCTGGTGCGTCACGCCAGCCGCGTGGCCCAGCGCCGCCACTTGCCGTGGAGCCTGGTGCATGTGGACAACGGCCGTTTGCGTGACGAGGCAGCCCGCCAGCGCCTGCAGGCGGCCCAGCAACTGGCCGAGCGCCTGGGAGGCGAAGTGGTGTTGCTGCGTGCCGGTGAAGTGGCGCGCACGCTGATCCAGCATGCGGCCGAGCGGCGCGCCAGCCTGGTACTGGTCGGCCAGTCGCGCGACCGTGTGCACCGGCGCTGGTTCGGTGCAGGGGTGGCTGCCCGGCTGTTGCGTGAAAGCCATGGGCTGGAAATCAACGTGCTGGACCGCGATGTACAGCCCTCGGCGCCGCGTTCGGCGGTGCGCCGGGTGTGGGTCTGGCGGCACTACCTGCTGGCGTTGCTGGCCACCGGGATGGCCGCAGGCCTGGCTTGGGCCGTGTCGAGCGTGCTGGCACTGCCGAACATCTCGCTGGTGTTTCTGGCCGCGGTGCTGCTGGTGGCGGTACGCAGCAGCCTGGGGCCGGCCCTGGCCTGCGCGGCACTGTCGTTCCTGGCGTATGACTTTCTGTTCATTCCGCCCAATTTCTCGTTCAGCATCCAGCGCGAAGAAGATGTGCTGACGCTGGTGTTCTTCCTGCTGATGGCCGCCCTTACCGGCAACCTGGCCGCCCGCCAGCGCCGCCAGTTGCAGGCGCTGCGCGAAACCCAGGCGCAGACCAGCCAATTGCTCGACCTGTCGCGCAGGCTGACGGTGGCCACTGACCGCCAGGCCGTGTTCAACGCCGCCGGGCAGCACCTGGGCGGCTGGCGCGACCTGCAAGTGTGCCTGCTGCAGCGCACTGCCGATGGCCAGCTGCAGGTGGCCAGCGGCGAGCACCAGGGCTTCAGCGCCACCGAGCGGGCCGCCGCCGATTGGGCCTGGCAACACGGGCAGGCCGCCGGGCACGGCAGCGACACCCTGCCGGAGGGGCGCTGGTGGTGGTGGCCACTGGCGGTGGATGAGCAACCGCTGGCGCTGTTGGGCGTGCGCCCACGCTCAGGCCAGCCGCTGAGCGACCCGCGTCGGCGCCTGCTGATCGCCCTTGGCCAGCCGCTGGCCCAGGCCCTGGCCCGTGCCCGCCTTGCCGAACAACTGGAAGCCGCGCGCTTGCATGGCGAGACCGAGCAGCTGCGCAGTGCCTTGCTGGCTTCGGTATCCCACGACCTGCGCACCCCATTGACGGCCATGCGCGGCAGCATCGACAGCTTGCTGGCGCTGGGCGAAGCGATTCCGCTCGACGACCGCCGCGAGCTGTTGGAGGGCACCCGCGACGAGGCCGAGCGCCTGGACCGCTACATCCAGAACCTGTTGGACATGACACGCCTGGGGCACGGTGGCCTCAAGCTGGCCCGCGACTGGGTGGCGCCAGCCGATATCGTTGGCAGTGCGCTCAACCGCCTGCGCGTGGTGTTGGCGCCGCTTCGCGTGCACACCGACGTGCCTGGCGATCTGCCGCTGCTGTTCGTGCATGCGGCATTGATCGAGCAGGCATTGGTCAATGTGCTGGAGAACGCTGCGCGCTTCTCGCCGGCCAATGGTCGGCTGGAACTGCGGGTGGCGGTGCAGGACGAGCGGCTGTGCCTGACCGTGAGCGACCAGGGGCCGGGCATTCCCGTGGGCGAGCGCGAAAAGATCTTCGACATGTTCTACACCGCCGCCCGTGGCGATCGCGGCGGGCAGGGGACTGGCCTGGGCCTGGCCATCTGCCAGGGCATGATCGGTGCCCATGGCGGGCAGATCCTGGTGGGCGAAGGCATTGATGGCCAGGGCACCGGCATCACTTTATGCTTGCCGCTGCCCCCGCAACCTGCAGCCGAAAGTGAAAGCCCATGAGCCAGCCCGCCACCCTGTTGGTTATCGACGATGAACCGCAGATCCGCAAATTCCTGCGTATCAGCCTGGCCTCGCAAGGCTACAAGGTGCTCGAGGCGGCTACCGGTGCCGAAGGCTTGGCCCAGGCGGCCTTGGGCAAGCCGGACCTGGTCGTGCTGGACCTGGGCCTGCCTGACATGGACGGCCAGCAGGTGTTGCGGGAGCTGCGGGAATGGAGCTCGGTCCCGGTGTTGGTGCTGTCAGTGCGTGCCAGTGAGCTGCAGAAGGTCGATGCGCTGGATGGTGGGGCCAACGACTATGTGACCAAGCCGTTCGGTATCCAGGAATTTCTCGCCCGGGTCCGTGCGTTATTGCGCCAGGTGCCGCAAGCCGGGGGCTCGGAAGTGAAAGCCAGCTTCGGGCCGTTGACGGTGGACTTCGCCTTTCGCCGGGTAACCCTGGAGGGCGTGGAGGTGGCGCTGACACGCAAGGAGTACGCGCTGCTGGCGTTATTGGCCGGGCACCCGGGGCGAGTGATGACCCAGCAGCAGTTGCTCAAGGATATATGGGGGCCCAGCCATGTGGAGGATACCCATTACCTGCGCATCGTGGTCGGGCACCTGCGCCAGAAACTAGGCGATGACCCTACGGCGCCACGCTTCATCATCACCGAGGCGGGAGTGGGGTACAGGTTGGTGGCGCCTGTTGCCTAGCGGAAAGTCGCGCTGGTTGCGGCTGGACCACGCAGCGCCAACCACGCGGCTGCCTGGGGGGGGAACAGGTTCTTCGCCCGGTGAATTGAGCATCGGGTGACTTCAAGGGGCTGTTCTTGACTCCAGGTCCATTTCGGCTGGCCATTTCACTTTAGGGGCCAGGCGCAAGGCGAACTCACACCAGAGTACGTCGTTGTGATCCTTCGGCTCCCCAGGGGGGGGTAAGGCGCTGGGGCCATGCTGCATGTAAGTGCAGATGTAAGCCCAGGCATGTTGATCCGCCCCCATGGTACTCAGGGGAAACCGGTCGATGACATTGTTCGTTCCGGGTGCGACGATGGACAGCATGACCCCACATTTGAAACTGGGCGCACCGCTTCCCGGCAGGCCACGCTGAAACCAGCGCTCGGCGCGCACTTGCGACCAGTCGTAGCAGACTGGCTCGACTTTCCAGGTTCCAAAGGGGTTCCACCAACAGTATTTAAAGTTGTAGGCGTAGATTTTTTTTCGTTTCCGATTGAAACGAATGGGTTCGTCACGGGGAGGGGAAAGACTGATTCGAATGAAAAAAACGGATCCCCATATTCCGCTGACTAATGAAAAAATGCTAACAATCATGAGTTCAAAATTAAAATGATCGAGGACTTCTAATATGTCGATGGGTAGGTATGCGGTGAAAATAATCGGGGGTAGTGAGATTATTACCATTAGTTCCCTGGCTCCAATTGTAGCTCTAGCTATTTCGAGATAGATAGGATCTTGGTGATTTGGGGATTGATAACCTAAGCCTGGCTCACTTGTGCAGGGGGCATCGGGCAGGGGAAGGTCTTCCGTCCAACCAGCGCAGGGAGGGTTTAGTAGCGGACGGGGCATTAGAAGATACTCCAGGTAGAATTAATTTTATTCTCCATTGTTATCACTTTTGCATAGTTTGATTTGTCGTGTCTGTTGGGCCAATAGATCAGCGTCAGCTCTACCCCCTCTATGTTGTGGTTGTCCAACAGTGGGAGTGAACCAGTGATGCTAATGGTTCTGTCGAGGGGTCTGAATGTAAAGTGCTGATCGAGCCTTACAGGCTCAGCGAGGACACCTTCTAAAGCTCTTGGATTGTATTCGATTATCCCATTGCCTGAGCTATAAGCAGCGATGCGGCATGGTCCGCCAACGCGTGCTGGGATTATTACAAGATACCATTCGTACTCCGTCAATTCGGAGGTCGGCTTCGGCAGACTGAGATCTACGTCTAGATAGAAACCTGCCGCCACAGCATTTCCGTCATTGAGCATCGTTTCTGCTAAATATGGCGTTTTTGCGGTGTGAGAGGATTGAAATCTCGTTTCGATAGAAACGTGAGCGTATAGACCAATGACTGCTGCATTGAATGCGCTAACTGCGTTGTCGATGTCTCGTTCGTCGATCCAGCGTCGATGGCCTTCTGGCATTCCCCATCTACTGTGTCGTGCCCATAGCTCTAACAATGAAGACTCAAGGTTTTTTGCCTTTGTCGCTAGTGTGTAGGCAGCCAGTCCAAGTAAAACACTAATGCCTATTACGATGAGAGGTGAGCTTGCCGATAAGGCGCTAAAAATACCGGCGCTAGCAGAGAATCCTGCTGCTGCGGCTGCGCGATTGTAGAAGAAGTTCGCTGACTCATCACCTTCACGGCCAGTTCGAAGGCCGGCATTCCAGTACTGCACGGCATCCATAACACCAGCCATCGCCGCGATGCCGCCGCCGTACCGCGCAATACTGATGCCCAAACCCGCCGTTAGTATCTGCCCAGGGCGCTGTGTACGTGCGAATACCTGCGCAACAACCAGTCCTGCGGCCTCAACACTGGCACCCAGCACCCCCAGCGATGAAGACCAGACCGCCGCCTGCGCCTCGGGGTTGTGCTGATGGGTCTGCTGTAACGCCCGGTAATTTCTGCGCAGGCTGTCCTGCTGGAACCACAGCCCGCCCAGCGCAAGCAGCAGGCCGACGCTGCCCGTACCGGTCGCCGCATCCCGCAGGCTACGCATTGCATCGCTGGCCACGCTTTGCGCCGCCATCGAACTGATCTGCAGCCCGGCAGACACCTGTGCCTTTACCGAGGCTGCACCGATCGCCACATTGCGCACCAGCGCGCCGAAACCTTCGGCCGTCGACGTTCTCAGCTGGACCAACCGTGCCTGTAATTGCTCGGCGCTCTCGAATGTCCACAGCACCACGTCGATCATCTGGTTGCGGTTACCGACCGCGGCGATATTGATTGCGCCGCTCAGCACCATGGCGCGGACCTTGCGCCCCACGGGGTCGCGGAACTGCTGGTCGACCTGCTGCAGAAATGCATCGGTACGGATTTGCAGGGCCTCGTCGAGCACGCTCAGGTACTCGCCGACAGTCAATGAAACGCGCAGCGGGGTTACGTGCTGCCCGGCATACAGCGCGAAAGCCGCACGGTGCACATGGCCGACCAGGGTGCGGCTGCGTTCGCTGAGGTGCTGGGCGAGCGTATTCCCTGCGCTGGTGGTCGCGGCCAGCAGTTGACCGACGGCATCCTGCAGCGGCTTGACCATCAGCAACTGGCCCTCGGGGGTGCCTGCGATGGCTTTGATGATGTCGTAGACCTTGCCGAAGTCGTCGCCTGCCAAGCCGCCGATCACGTGCTGCAGCAGCGTCTGGTTCCTGGCCATCAGCGCCTGGTACAACAAGCTGTGCTCGTCTTCCAGCAGTTGCTGCCAGACGAGCTGCGTCATACCCAGCGGCTGACCTTCCTCGGGCATCAGTTCGCTAGGGCCCCCGGCCAGGCAGTCGGCCATCATCTGGATGAAGTACTCGACCGAGACCGGGTCGGCAGCGTCGTAGTCGAAGCGACCGATCTGGTGAAACGCCGGCTGGGCGTAGTGCAGCGCGTACAGCTGGCCAACCTGGTCGATCATCGACTGCCAGTGGTTCAGTTCACGGTCGTAGCCAGCCTGGAACGCCGCGCGGGCGCTTTCGTCGTAGCGCGCTTGCAAGCGGTCCCGGGCCTGCTCCTGGTTGCGGGCGGTGTAGCGGCGGGTCTGCCTTGCGATATCCACTGGCGGCAGGTGCGCCTTGATGCCGACGGGGCTGTCGTTCCACTGTTCGACCTGGCGTGCCTCACGCTCAGCTGCCTCGGCGCCCTGCGCGGCGGCCGTGGCAGCATGCAGTTGCTGGATGCCCAGCAACGCCTGGGAGGTGAAGTACTCGAAGTGCCGCTGCGGCTGCGCGCGCCATGCCTGCATGGCCTGGACCCAACCTGTGCGCTGGGCGTTCAGTTCCACCACCATGCCGACGGGGTCGGGCAAGGTCAGCGCCAGCACACCGTTTGGCAATTGTTCCCGGGCAATGACGGTACGCAGATAGTTGTGGGTTTCGGACCACCGACCCAAACGGCTGTAGAAGCCGTGAGCACTCGTGAACCGGGCCGATGAAAAGGTGGAGAACTCGAGCACGCCCTCCATGCCGAAGCGGAAACTGTCGGTCATGGCGATGCCGAGGCTGGCGGGGTCGTTGCATGCACGGTGCAGGTCGACTTCGACGAAGCGGGCGAGGGTGGCCGGGTCTGACTGGGCGATGCCTTTGCGGTAGCGGTCGAGCACGGTGCGCGGCCACGGATCGTTGGCGAAGGCAACCCAGGCGGTGCGGTACAGCGACGTGTCGATGTTGATGAACGAGGCGATGACGTCATGGCCTGCGGTGGCACACCCTTTGGGCAATGGCCTGGGTGGCCCCAGCGGCATCTGCGATACCGGAAACCGCTGCAAGCTGGCATCGGCCGCCACTGCGTAGGCCTGCCAGGTGGCCTGGTCGAGCAGAACGTAAACGTAGCCCTGGCGTAACAGGCGGAGCTGGTCGGTATGCATCGGGTGGTAGGTGATTTCGCTGTCACTGGCCCAGCGAAACAGGTGCCCGGCATCGGGGCGCGGGGCATAGGCCTCGCGCAGCAGCAGGATGGGCAGGCCAATACGCCCGCAGGCGTTGCAGCCGCCGTGGCTGTTGGGGATCTCTTCCTGCATGGCGGCATGGATGGTTGCACTGATGCTCATGAGTAGCCTCCTGCCTGCGGCAGGTCGGCGACGATGCGTGCCCAGGCACTGTCGCCGTAGCGGGCGAAGCAGGCGGCCAGGCGTTGCTGGCCAGCCACCGCCTGTGCCACGTCGCGCTGGATGGTCGGGTGCTGCAGCAGCAAGGGGTGGACCATGAGCAGGTGCAGGCACATGCACTGGATATCGCCACGGTCGCGCAGGCCCTGCTTGAAGGCCCTGATCATCAGGTTCATGACATGGACGGGCGCGTTGGCCGGCAAGCCGGATGAGCCTGGGCATTGGCCACGGGTGGCGCCAGTTTGCGCGGTCGCGAGGCGATGCCAGGCACTGAGCAACTGAATGATCTGTGGCGCGACGCTCTGGGTTGCGCGGACTTCCCGGGTGATGCGCAGCTCGCCAGCCGGCGATGGCCGTTCGAGCACCGTGCAACTGCCGCAACCATCGGGATGCAGCCAGCTGCGAATCGGCCCGAGTACTGCGCCAGCATTGTTCAGGGTGACGCGCAGCAACGCCAGCCTCACGGGTTCGTACCAGGCCGTGATGCCATGCGGGGCGGGCTGATGCAGCACATGGCACTGCTGGCTGATATGCCGGGCAATGGCTTCGGCGGGTTGATCGCTGAGCAGCCAGGCACACACGTAGTGCCAGGTGGCCGTAGCCTCTCGGGCGGCGTAGGTTGCGCTCAATGCGGCCAGCGCGCCGCACGCCTGGCCGGGGCGGGCCAGCCGCACCAGCGCAGGCCAGCGTTCAGGGGCCTGCACCAGGCCGCTGCTGTCGATGCGCGTTACGGCGTCACTGCCCAGCGCCTCGGCCAGCATGGCGATGTCCAGCGGGTGCCCGCCCGGGCAGCCAGCGAAGGGGGCCAGCAGCAGGTAAAAAGCTTCATCGGGGTGGCGGTGCCGCTGCGCGAAGTCATCCACCGACTGCTGGTAGCCGCGTGCGGCTTGGCTCGACATGAGAAGTTCCTTTTCTTCTGGATGGCGAGCGCGAATCTAGCGAGGAATCGCTTCAGTGGGCAGTTACTGGAGTCTTAGCGGGCTGTAAGAATTTTCTTTTTTTGAATCAGGCCGCAGCGTGCCGCCGGCACCCCTTGGCCTGCCCGGCGCTGGGCGACCGCCGTTCAGGCCCTGGGCGGCTCTGCCTCGAAGCACTGGCGCATGACGTCCAGATAACGGCGGGCGCCCAGGCCCAAGGGGCGTGCCTTGAGCCAGATGATGTCCACCCACAAGCGCAGGCGGCTGGCCATGTTGTCGAAGCGCACTTCGGCCAGCGCGCCGGATGCAATCAGCGGTTCCACCAGGGGTTGTGGCAGGTATGCCCAACCCAGCCCGGACTGCACCAGATCCAGGGTGGCCAGGTAGCTGTCGGTCAGCCAGATGCGCCGCGACAGCACCATGCGCGGGTCTGAGCCGGTGGGCTTGCCCGAAGCCACGATGATTTGCCGTTGCTCGGCGAAGGCTTCTTCGGGCAGCGGCGTGCCGCTGTTCTGCCCGGCCGGATGGCGCGGCGAGGCCACCGCGACCAGCAGCTGACTACCGGCTTCGAGGAATGACTCGCGCTCATCGATGCCTGGCCGCTCGAACACCAGTGCCAGTTGCACGCTGCCTTCGTGCAGCAGGCGAATGGCCTCGGTCTGGGTGGCCGAGCGCACTTCCACTTCCAGGCTGGGAAACGTCTGGGCGAGGGTTTCCAGTGGCTGGCTCCAGCGCCCGGTCTGCAGTTCGGGCGCCATGGCGATGGTCAGGCGTTTCTCCAGGCCCTGGTGTAATTGCAAGGCCTGGGCGTCGAGCAGATTGAGCTGGCAGATCACTTGCCTGGCTTGAGGCTCCAGGGCCAGGGCGGCGCTGGTGGGCAGGGCCTTGCGCGTTGCCCGGTCGAACAGCGGCAGGTCCAGTTCGGCCTCGAGTTGAGCGATTGCCATGCTCACCGCGGACGGCACGCGCCCCAGCTTGCGGGCGGCGGCGGAGAACGAGCCGGCATCCAGCACTGCGAGGAAGATTGCCAGGGAGTCGCTGGAGAAGGCCATGTTCGCTGAACCTGATGTGGAGGCGTTGATAGCCGATGGTACTGGATGGGGTAGCCGGTGGAGGGTTCGAGTTTTTCGAGGCCTGAAATCGCGCGCCTTGAAGGCGAACCCTTCACAATTCAACACTTACCGCGGGGCAGGGCTGCAGCGTGGGAGCGCAGGACTCCCACCGAGGGCGGGGGGGAATCAGAGGTCGATGGCTTTAGCGGCGATGCGTGCCTGGTCCAGCAACACGTTCAGCTCGGCGACCTGTTGGCGCAGTTGGTCACGTTCGTCTTTGAGTTTACGCAGCTCATCACGGCGCACGGAGACATAGAGGGTCTGGGTTGGGGTTGCAGGCATCAAGGTACCCATGAGCACACCTCGCGGTTTTGGCTGGTGACAATTCAAAGCGTAGACGCTTCTGGCGGCCGCATTTTGAATTCTTTCACAAGCCTTGGGAACTTTTTTGTTTATCGTGGTCTTGCCGTTCGTCGCTGAACCCTCGGGCGGCATGCTGGACTAACCTGAACAGCTGGACTGTTGTCATCTATTTCGAAAGGGGAGTATCGGCTCATGCAACTGGGAATCGTCGGGCTGGGCCGCATGGGCGGCAATATCGCAAGGCGCCTGATGCGCGCTGGCCACCGCACCGTGGTGCACGACCGCAACCGCGAGGCGGTTACCGGCCTTGAAGGCGAGGGCGCCCAGGGCGCACACGACCTTGGCGCGCTGGTGCAAAAACTGAAAGCGCCACGCGCGGTATGGGTGATGCTGCCGGCTGGCGAGCCGACCGAGCAGACCATCGCGCAACTGGCCGAGCTGCTGGAGCCGGGCGATGCCATCATCGACGGCGGCAACACCTTCTACAAGGACGACATGCGCCGCGCCGCCGAGCTGGCCAAGCGTGGCCTGCATTACCTGGACGTAGGTACCTCTGGCGGGGTATGGGGCCTGGACCGCGGCTACTGCATGATGATCGGTGGCGAGAAGGACGTGTTCGAGCGCCTGGAACCGCTGTTCAAGGCGTTGGCACCGGGTGTAGGCGACATTCCCCGCACCCATGGCCGCAGCGGCGAACACCAGCGCGCCGAGCATGGTTATATCCACGCTGGCCCGCCGGGCGCCGGCCACTACGTGAAAATGGTGCACAACGGCATCGAATACGGCCTGATGCAGGCCTATGCCGAAGGCTTCGACCTGCTGCGCAGCAAAGGCGGCAACGAACTGCCGGAAGACCAGCGCTTCGACCTCGATGTGGCCCAAATCGCCGAGGTATGGCGCCGGGGCAGTGTGGTTACCTCGTGGCTGCTCGACCTCACCGCCGATGCGCTGGTGGCCGACCCGCAGCTGTCGCAGTTCAGTGGCTCGGTATCCGACAGTGGCGAGGGCCGCTGGACCATCGATGCCGCCGTGGAGCAGGCAGTGCCGGTACCGGTCCTGTCCAGCGCATTGTTTGCCCGTTTCCGCTCGCGTCAGCAGCAGGGCACCTACGGTGACAAAGTGCTCTCGGCCATGCGCCTGGGCTTCGGTGGCCATGTCGAGAAAAAAGACGAATGACTAAAAAGAGCACTCCGGCCGCACCCCCCTGCACGCTGTTTCTGTTCGGCGCCAATGGCGACCTGGTCAAGCGCTTGCTCATGCCTGCGCTGTACAACCTCAGCCGCGACGGTTTGCTCGACCGCAACCTGCGCATCGTTGGCGTTGACCACAACCCTGCCACGGCCGAGGAGTTTGCCGCACGCCTGCATGCGTTCATGGCCGAGCGGGACAAGGGCGGCGAAGGCGCCGCCCAGTGCCTGGACGAAAAACTCTGGGCGCGGCTGGCCAAGCGCCTGGACTACCAGACGGGCGATTTCCTCGACCCGGCCACTTACCAGGCCCTGGGCAAGCGCATCGACAAGACCAGCCACGGCAACGCCATCTTTTACCTGGCCACCTCGCCGCGTTTCTTCCCTGAAGTGGCCCAGCGCCTTGGCGAGGCCGGCTTGCTCGACGAGTCTGCCGGCGGCTTTCGCCGGGTCGTGGTGGAGAAGCCGTTCGGCACCGACCTGGCCAGTGCCGAGGCGTTGAACGCCTGCCTGCTGAAGGTGATGGGCGAGCGGCAGATCTACCGTATTGACCACTACTTGGGCAAAGAAACGGTGCAGAACATTCTGGTCAGCCGGTTCTCCAATGGGTTGTTCGAGTCGTTCTGGAACAACCACTACATCGACCATGTGCAGATCACCGCCGCGGAAACCGTCGGTGTCGAGACGCGGGGTGGCTTCTACGACGCCACCGGCGCCTTGCGCGACATGGTGCCCAACCACCTGTTCCAGCTGCTGGCCATGGTTGCCATGGAACCGCCGGCAGCGTTCGGCGCCGACGCCGTGCGCGGCGAAAAGGCCAAGGTGATCGGCGCCATCCGCCCGTGGTCGGCGAAGATGGCGCTGAAGCATTCCGTGCGGGGCCAGTACAGCGCCGGCAAGCAGGGGCGCAAGCACCTGCCCGGCTACCGCGAGGAGGCCAACGTCGCGCCCGACAGCCAGACCGAAACCTACGTGGCGCTGAAGGTGATGATCGATAACTGGCGCTGGGCGGGGGTTCCGTTCTACTTGCGTACCGGCAAGCGCATGAGCGTGCGTGACACCGAGATTGCCATCTGCTTCAAGCCGGCACCGTACGCGCAGTTCCGCGAGTCGGAGCTGGAGCGGCCCAAACCCAACTACCTGAAAATCCAGATTCAGCCCAACGAAGGCATGTGGTTCGACCTGCAGGCCAAGCGCCCCGGGCCGGAGTTGATAATGGAGAACGTCGAGCTGGGCTTTGCCTACAAGGACTTCTTCAAGATGACCCCGGCGACCGGCTACGAGACCTTGATCTATGACTGCCTGACCGGTGACCAGACCCTGTTCCAGCGGGCCGACAACATCGAGAACGGCTGGCGTGCCGTGCAGCCGTTCCTCGATGCCTGGGCCCAGGGGGGCGAGGTGCACGAGTACCCGGCGGGTGAAGATGGCCCCGAGGCGGGCAATGACCTGCTGAGCCGGGACAAGCGGGAATGGCACCGATTGGGGTAACAGGTTTTTCGGCGTGTGCCGGCCGCTTCGCGAGTGAACCCCCCCTCTGACAGGGGCTGCACAACCCCTTGGGCGGTGCAGCCCTGTGGGGCGGGTTGACAAGCGAAAGGGCCAGCACAGGCAACCACTTTAAGGAAACGCGATGCCCGCCCACATAGAAGATTACGCCCTGTTGGGCAATTGCCGCAGCGCCGCCCTGGTCAGCCGGGATGGCTCGCTCGACTGGCTATGCCTGCCACGCTTCGACGCCCCGGCGGTGTTCGCCGCCTTGCTGGGCAACGAAGAAAACGGCCGCTGGCGCCTGGCCCCTTGCGACCCGGTCGAGCACTGCAACCGACAGTACCTGAACGATACCCTGGTGCTGGAAACCACGTGGGTCACCGCCACTGGCCGTGCCCGCGTTCTCGATTTCATGCCGCTGGGTGACGTCAACGCCGTGGTGCGCATCGTCGAAGGCCTCTCGGGCGAAACCAATTTCGAAATGGACCTGGTCATGCGCTTCGACTACGGGCGCAGCGTGCCATGGGTCGAACGCCTGGACCCGCTTACCCTCAGCGCGGTGGCCGGCCCCGACCGCCTGATCCTGTGCAGCACCGTACCGCCCCATGCCCGCGACCACCACACCGGCGCGCGCTTTCGCGTGGCGGCCGGCCAGCGCCAGGTGTTCAGCCTGCGCCACCAGCCCTCGCACCTGCCGGTGCAGCCCGGCTGCGATGCCGACGCGGCCCTGGCCCATACCTGCGAGCACTGGCAGGCGTTCGCCGACCGCTGCCCTCAGGTAGGCCCCTACAGCGCGCTGGTCCGTCGCTCGTTGCTCACCCTGAAAGCCATGACATATGCGCCTACTGGCGGCATCGTTGCGGCCGTCACCACGTCGTTGCCGGAACAACTCGGCGGCGAGCGCAACTGGGATTACCGTTTCTGCTGGCTGCGCGACGCCACCATGACCTTGCTGGCATTCATGAACCTGGGCTATTTCGACGAGGCCCAGGCCTGGCGCGAATGGCTGCTGCGCTCGGTGGCCGGCAACCCCGAACAGATGCAGATCATGTACGGCCTGGGTGGCGAGCGCGACCTGCAGGAATACACCTTGCCCTGGTTGCCGGGGTACGAGCACTCGCAACCGGTGCGGGTGGGCAATGCCGCGTCGGCCCAGGCGCAGCTGGATATCTATGGCGAACTGGCCGATGCCATGAGCCAGGCAATCAAGGGCGGCTTGCCGCGCCATCCGCGTAGCGCCGCCATCTCTCGGCTGATCCTGCCCTATGTGGAGCGTATCTGGCGCGAGCCGGACGAAGGTATCTGGGAGGTGCGCGGCGGCCGCCAGCAGTTCGTGCACTCCAAGGTGATGGCCTGGGTGGCGTTCGACCGCGCTGCCGGCTTGGCAGACACCACCGAAGAAGGCCGTGAGCATGGCCAGCATTACCGCCAGGTGGCCGACCAGATCCGCCGTGAAGTGTGTGAGCAAGGGCTCGACAGCAGCGGCAGTTTCTTCGTTCAGGCCTATGGTTCGCACGAGGTGGACGCCAGCCTGCTGCAGATCGCCCTGACCGGCTTCCTGCCTGCCGATGACCCGCGCTTTCTGCGCACGCTGGAACAGATCGAGCAACGCTTGCTGAAAAACGGGTTGCTGATGCGCTACGACAGTGACAGTGCCGGGGATGGCCTGGCCCCGGGCGAAGGTACGTTCCTGGTGTGCTCGTTCTGGCTGGCCGACGTCTACATCCTGCTGGGCCGGATAGCGCAAGCGCAGGCGTTGTACGAGCGTTTGACCGGCCTGTGCAACGACGTGGGCCTGCTGGCCGAGCAATACGACCCGGCCTGCCAGCGCATGCTTGGCAACTACCCGCAGGCGTTCAGCCATATCGGCATCATCAACACCGCCCTGAACCTCCAGCAGGCCCGCTGCCCGGCCCGCGACCGGGCCAGTTGCGGTTGAGCCGGCTGCACCGAATTTGTGCACGCTCCGGCAAGCGAGCGGGGTAGACTAGGTCAAATCTCATTCGGCAAGGAGCGTCCATGGGTATCCGCGGTTCGGATCGGCAGATCGACAACATCGAGTTCAATGTCAGCGATATCGCACGCAGCAAGGCGTTCTATGGGCATGTTTTCGGCTGGCGCTTTACCGACTACGGGCCAACCTACAGCGAATTCAGCGACGGCCGCCTGACGGGCGGCTTTACCACGGGGGAGCCGGTGCGCCCGGGGGGGCCGCTGATCATCCTTTACGCCGATGACCTGCAAGCCACGCAGCAGCGCGTGACCGCGGCGGGGGGCAGTATCAGCCGCGCGACCTTTGCCTTCCCCGGTGGGCGGCGTTTCCATTTCATTGACCCGGACGGTCATGAACTGGCGGTGTGGACGGCTCAAGCCTGATGGCCAATCACAAGATCGAAATTCGCCGGCGCAACGTTGGCAAGATCCTGCACGCGGCGGAAAAGGTGTTCGCCGAAAAAGGCTACGGCGCGACCTCCATGGGCGATATCGCCGAGCAGGCCGAACTGCCGCGTTCCAACCTGCATTACTACTTCAGCACCAAGGACGATCTGTTCCGTGCGGTGCTGCAGGACCTGCTGGATGTGTGGAAGCAGGACGCGCTGTGTTTCGAGAATTTCGACGACCCACGGGTGGTGCTGACCAGCTACATCCGCGCGAAAATGGGGCATTCGCGGTCACGGCCGCTAGGCTCGAAGATCTGGGCCGAGGAAATGCTGCATGGGGCACCGGTGCTGGGGGGCAACCTGGATGACAGCCTGGTGCCGTGGGCAAAGCTGAAGGAGGCGAAGATCCGCCGCTGGGTGGAGGAGGGGCGGATTCTGCCGGTCGAGCCCTCGGCGCTGCTGTACATGATCTGGGCCTCGACCCAGCATTACGCCGACTTCGGTTACCAGGTGCAGTTGCTCAACGGCGGCGATGAACTGTCGGACCTGGCGTTCGAAAGTGCGGTGCAAACGGTGACCAGTGTGATCCTGCGGGGGATTGGCCTGGAGCCGTGACCGGCCATGCCTGCCGCGCACGGTCTTTTTGCTGCCCACAAAAAGGCCGTGCCAGTGCGGCAGGCGCCGGTCTACATCAGCTCGCTTCGCGGTAGGGGTTGCGCGGGTCCTGGGTCCAGTTCAGGTAAGGCTTGCCAGTGTCCTGCGCCTGCATGTCGATGCAGTTCTCCACCGGGCAGGTGATCTGGCACAGGTTGCAGCCCACACATTCTTCCTCGATCACGCTGTAGGCATGCGTACCGTCTGCCTTCAGCGTACTGGCGATGGCCTGGTGCGAGGTGTCCTCGCAGGCGATGTGGCAGCGACCGCAACCGATGCACGCCTGCTGGTCAATATGCGCCACCGACTTGTAGTTGATGTCCAGGTACTTCCAGTCGGTAGTATGCCCTACCGCCTGGCCACGGAACGCCTCGATGTTGCCGTGGCCGTGCTGGTCCATCCAGCGGGCCAGGCCGTCTTTCATGTCTTCGACGATGCGAAAGCCATGCAGCATGGCCGCCGTGCACACCTGCACCGCGCCGCTGCCCAGCGCCAAGAATTCGGCCGCGTCGCGCCAGTTGCCGATGCCGCCGATGCCGCAAATCGGCAGGCCATGGGTGGCCGGGTCACGGGCAATCTCCGCCACCATGTTCAGCGCGATCGGCTTCACCGCCGAGCCGCAGTAACCGCCATGGGTGCTCTGGTCACCGACGATGGGGTGAGCGACCATGCGGTCAAGGTCGACGCTGGTGATCGAGTTGATGGTGTTGATCAGCGACACTGCATCGGCCCCGCCGCGATGCGCAGCCCGTGCCGATTGGCGGATGTCGGTGATGTTCGGCGTCAGCTTGACGATCACCGGCAGCGAGCAGTGCTGCTTGCACCAGCGGGTGACCATTTCCACGTACTCCGGCACCTGGCCGACCGCCGCGCCCATGCCGCGCTCCGGCATGCCGTGCGGGCAGCCGAAGTTCAGCTCGATGCCATCGGCGCCGGTGGCTTCCACCAGCGGCAGGATGAACTTCCACGACGCTTCCTCGCACGGCACCATCAGCGACACGATCAACGCGCGGTCGGGCCAGTCCTTCTTCACCTGGGTGATTTCGCGCAGGTTGATTTCCAGTGAACGGTCGGTGATCAGTTCGATGTTGTTGATGCCCTGCACCTGGCGGTTGGCGCCGTAATGGGCCGAGTAGCGCGACGAGACGTTGACCGCGGCCGGGTCTTCGCCAAGGGTCTTCCACACAACGCCACCCCAGCCGGCTTCAAAGGCGCGGACCACGTTGTAGGCTTTGTCGGTGGGCGGCGCGGACGCCAGCCAGAACGGGTTGGGGGCCTTGATCCCGGCGAACACGATAGACAAATCGGCCATTATGCTGCCTCCACGTTGAGCATGAGTTGGGCATGGATGGCTTCGGCGGCCACTTTGCCGTGTTGTACGGCCTGAACGGTGAGGTCCTGGCCCAGCGCGGTGCAGTCGCCACCGGCGTATACCCCTGGCAGGCTGGTCTGCATGTTCACGTCAACGCGAATGCGCTCACCGTCGCGGGCCAGTTGTGCGGCCACAGGGTCGGCGAGGCTGCTGTCGTCGAAACGCTGGCCGATGGCCTTGAAGATCGCGTCGGCGGCCAGTTCGAAGGTTTCGCCGGTGTCGCACAGGCGGCCGTCGGCCAATTCGGTACGGGCAAAGCGCATGCCGCGCACGTTGCCGGTGTCATCCAGCAGCACGCTGTCGGGGCGGGCCCAGGTGTGCAAACGCACCTGGTTGGCCTTGGCGATGTCCTGCTCGTGCCCGGTGGCCCCCATGTCGGCGTGGCCGCGGCGGTACACCAGGTTGACGTCGCGGGCACCCAGGCGGCTCATTTGCACTGCCATGTCGATGGCGGTGTTGCCAGCACCGATCACCAGGCAGCGCTCGGCCAGCGGCAGTTGGCTGAGGTCGTCTGCCTGGCGCAACTCGCGGATGTAAGCGGTGGCGGCGAGCAGGCCGGGGGCCTCTTCATCGGCCAGCCCCAGCTGGCGCACGGCATTCAGGCCCAGGCCAAGGAACACCGCATCGTATTGTTCGCGCAGTTCGCCCAGGCTGAGGTTGCCCCCCAGGCGCTGGCCATGGCGCAGCTCGATACCGCCGATACCCAGCAGGAATGCCACTTCCCGCTGGGCATAATCGTCAACCAGCTTGTAGCGGGCGATGCCGTATTCATTGAGGCCACCCGGCTTGTCACAGGCTTCGAACACCACCACGTCATGGCCATGCATGGCCAGCCGGTGTGCGCAGGCCAGCCCCGCAGGGCCAGCGCCGACCACCGCAATGCGCTTGCCCGTGGCCGGTGAACGCTGGAACGGGTGGTCGCTGAACTGGGCATTGTCCAGGGCGTAGCGCTGCAACTGGCCGATCAGTACCGGGGCGCATTCCTGCGCGTTGTTGCGCACACACGCTTGCTGGCACAGGATTTCGGTCGGGCACACGCGGGCACAGCTGCCGCCGAGAATGTTGGCCGACAGAATCCGTTCGGCAGCGCCTTGCACGTTCTCGTCGCTGATGCGGTGGATGAATGACGGGATGTCGATTTCGCTGGGGCACGCGTTGACGCAGGGCGCGTCGTAGCAATACAGGCAGCGGGCGCTTTCCACGGCGGCCTGGCGTGCGGTGAGGGGTGGGGCCAGGTCGCTGAAGCACTCGGCCAATTGGTCGGCGCCGGCCCGGGGGCGCGGCAAATGGTTCAGGGCGTCGATCACGGTTGTAGCCTCTCTATTTTTTTAGGGTTCAGGCGACAGCTGTTGTGGTGGGATCGGGGGCCGCTGTGCGGCCCATCGCGACGCAAGGCCGCACCTACAAGGGACCGCGCATTCCTGTTGGAGCGGCCTTGTGTCGCGATGGGCTGCGCAGCAGCCCCAATGGCTTCAGCGCTGAACGGGCGTCGGCCGCTGCTGGTCGGCCCGACGCTCCAGCACCTCATACACCGACGGATACGCCGGCCGCTCCACATAGCGCCCCGCGCCCGCCTCGGCGCGCAGGTCACCATCAGCCCAGACCACTTTGCCCTGGCTGATGGTGTGGCTGGGGACGCCACGTACAGTGCGGCCTTCGAAGATGTTGAAGTCCACCCGTTGGTGGTGGGTCTGGGCCGAGATGGTGCGCGTGCCTTGCGGGTCCCATAGCACCAGATCGGCATCGGCCCCTACGCGGATGGCGCCCTTGCGTGGGAACAGGTTGAAGATCTTCGCCGTGTTGGTAGAGGTCAGTGCCACGAACTCGTGCATCGACAGGCGCCCGCTGTTGACCCCGGCATCCCACAGCACCGCCATGCGGTCTTCGATGCCGGCGGTGCCATTGGGGATGCGGCTGAAGTCATCCCGGCCCATGGCTTTCTGTTCGGCGCAGAAGCAGCAGTGGTCGGTGGCTGTGGTGTGCAGGTTGCCCGCCTGCAGGCCGCGCCACAGCGCCTCCTGGTGCTCGCGCGGGCGGAACGGCGGGCTCATGACGTAGCCGGCGGCTGTGGCCCAGTCCGGGTCACGGTAGACGCTGTCATCCAGCAGCAAGTGGCCAGGCAGCACTTCGCCGTAAACCGGTTGGCCCTTGGCCCGCGCATAGGCGATTTCATCCAGCGCCTCGCGGCTGGAAATGTGCACCAGGTACAGCGGTGTGCCGAGGGTTTCGGCAATGCGGATGGCGCGGCTGGCTGCCTCGCCTTCAACCTGCGAAGGGCGCGACAGGGGGTGCGCTTCCGGCCCGGTCAGGCCCTGTGCCAGCAGCTTTTTCTGCAGGTGGAACACCAGCTCGCCATTTTCGGCATGCACGGTGGGCACTGCACCTAGCTGCAGGCAGCGCTCGAAGCTGGCCACCAAGGTGTCATCGGCCGCCATGATGGCGTTCTTGTAGGCCATGAAGTGCTTGAAGCTGTTCACCCCATGCTTGGCCACCAGTTCGCCCATCTCTTCGGCCACCTGCTCGCTCCACCAGGTGACGGCGACGTGGAAGCCATAGTCGCTGGCACTTTTCTGGGCCCAGCCGCGCCAGGTGTGAAAGGCCTCCAGCAGTGACTGCTGCGGGTTGGGAATGACGAAGTCGATGATCGATGTGGTGCCGCCCGCCAGGCCGGCCGCGGTACCGCTGAAGAAGTCTTCACTGGCCACGGTGCCCATGAACGGCAATTGCATATGGGTGTGCGGGTCGATGCCGCCCGGCATCAGGTATTGCCCGCTGCCGTCGAGGATCTCGCAATCGGTCGGCGCTTCCAGGCCAGGCCCGACTGCACGGATCAGGCCATCGGCACACAGCACATCGGCGGGGTAACTCTCTTCGTGGGTAACAACGGTGGCGCCACGGATCAACAGGGACATGCCGTTTTCCTCGCAGGCTGACCGGTCTTGGCCGGTTCTTGGAATTTTCGGAAGCAGGGCGGGCAGGGGTTAATCCTGTCATACCTGACAAGATTCGAGGCTAGATGCTGATCCTGAATTCGGCAAGAAAATTTCCTATTTATTTTGTGGTTTTTAAATCATTGATTTACATGAATTAAATATTTAGAGCCCGCTGAATTCGGGGCCTCCAGGGTTTTTGACTAACTTGACAAGATAGAAAATTGGTCGAGATTTCTAAGGCACTCATACGCGTGTGTACTCCGGCCATCGAATTAGCCCGATGAGCAGACAACTCGAAAAAGTCTGGAGAAAGGCCCATGCAACAGAGCAGATCGCAAGTGGTCGAGCAGGATGGCCTGTTCGAGCTGGCCGAGGGCAGTGATGTTCTCGACAGCCCGCGCTACAACCACGACATCGCACCGACCAAGGTGCACCAGCGCACCTGGAACAAATGGCACATCACGGCCCTGTGGGTAGGCATGTCCATCTGCGTGCCAACCTACACCCTCGGCGGCGTGCTCACAGCCTACTTTGGCCTGAGCGTTGGCGAGGCGCTGCTGGCGATCCTGCTGGCCAACATCATCGTGCTGATCCCGCTGACCCTCAACGCGTTCCCCGGCACCAAGTACGGCATCCCGTTTCCGGTGCTGCTGCGCTCGTCGTTCGGCATTCTGGGCTCCAACGTGCCGTGCCTGATTCGCGCCGTGGTGGCCTGTGGCTGGTTCGGGATCCAGACCCTGTTCGGCGGGCTGGCCATCCACCTGTTCCTGGGTTCGGTGTTCGACGGCTGGAAGGCCCTGGGCGGTGTCGGCGAGGTGATCGGGTTCATGATCTTCTGGTGCCTGAACCTGTGGGTGGTACTGCGGGGCGCCGAGTCGATCAAGTGGCTGGAGACGCTTTCGGCGCCGCTGCTGGTGGCCGTTGGGCTGGGCCTGCTGGTGTGGGCCTTGCCACACATGTCGATGACCGAACTGCTGGCGCAACCGCCCAAACGCCCTGAAGGCGCCAGCGTGGTCAGCTACTTCTGCGCTGGGCTCACGGCCATGGTCGGCTTCTGGGCCACGCTGTCGCTGAACATTCCCGATTTCAGCCGCTATGCCCGCAGCCAGAAGGACCAGATCCTCGGGCAAATCTTTGGCCTGCCGCTGACCATGTTCCTGTTCGCGGCCTTGGGTGTGGTGCTGACTGCGGCCTCGGCGTCGCTGGTGGGTGAAACGGTATCCGACCCGGTCAGCCTGATCGGCAAGATCCACAGCCCGTTCTGGGTCGCCCTGGCCATGGCGCTGATCGTGATCGCCACGCTGTCAACCAACACTGCGGCGAACATCGTGTCGCCGACCAACGACTTCCAGAACATCGCCCCGCGCCTGATCGGGCGCAGCCGTGCGGTGTGGCTGACCGGCTTCATCGGCCTGGCGCTGATGGGCCACGAGTTGCTGAAGAAACTGGGCTGGATCGTGTCCGACCTGAGCCTGGAAAGCGTGTACTCCAATTGGTTGCTGGGCTACTCCAGCCTGCTCGGGCCGATAGCCGGGATCATGGTGGTGGATTACTTCCTGATCCGCCGGCAAAAGCTGGACCTCGCCGGGCTGTACCGCGACGACGTGTACCCGGCGTGGAACTGGGCCGGCTTCGCCGCCTTCGTGCTGCCCGTGGGGTTGACGGTGCTGGCGATCGGCAACAGCAGCTTCAGCTGGTTCTACGACTATGGCTGGTTCACCGGCTCGCTGCTGGGGGCGGCGTTGTACTACGTGTTCGCCGGCTTGGCGGCGCGCAGCCCGGCGCGGCTGGTCAAGCCCTTGCCCTGAGACCGTGCCTGCTTCTTCGCGGGCATGCCCGCTCCTACAGGTACTACGCAGTACTGGAAAACCTGTGGCGATCTGGTGGGAGCGGGCATGCCCGCGAAGAGGCCCGAACAGACAACAAAAAAGCCTGAAGGAGAAACCCGTGACCCCTTTCCAAGACATCCTCAAGACCACCGCCCACCACATCGACAGTGCCCGCCTCTGGCAATCGCTGATGGACCTGGCCCGCCTCGGCGCCACGCCCAAGGGGGGTGTCTGCCGCCTGGCCCTGACCGACCTCGACCGCCAGGCCCGCGACTTGTTCGTGCAGTGGTGCGAGGCGGCCGGTTGCACGGTCAGCGTCGATGCCGTGGGCAATATCTTCGCCCGTCGCCCTGGGCGTAACCCCAAGCTGCCACCGGTGATGACCGGCAGCCATATCGATACCCAGCCCACTGGCGGCAAGTTCGACGGCTGTTTCGGCGTGATGGCCGGGCTGGAAGTGCTCCGTACCCTCAACGACCTGGGCGTGGAAACCGAAGCACCGCTGGAGGTGGTGGTGTGGACCAACGAAGAAGGTTCGCGCTTTGCCCCCTGCATGATGGGGTCGGGTGTGTTCGCCGGCAAGTTTACCCTGGAAGAAACCCTGGCCAAGCGCGATGCCCAGGGCACCAGTGTGGGCGAGGCGTTGAACGCCATTGGCTACGCCGGCCCACGTGCGGTGCTCGGGCACCCGGTGGGGGCATATTTCGAAGCGCATATCGAGCAAGGGCCGATACTCGAGGACCAGGCCAAGACCATTGGGGTGGTCCTCGGTGCCCTTGGCCAGAAGTGGTTCGACCTGACCCTGCGCGGCGTCGAAGCCCATGCCGGCCCCACCCCCATGCACCTGCGCAAGGATGCCCTGGTGGGTGCCGCAGCGGTGGTCGAAGCGGTCAACCGCACAGCCCTCGGCCACCAGCCGCATGCCTGCGGCACGGTGGGTTGCTTGCAGGCCTACCCGGGCTCACGCAACGTAATCCCTGGCGAAGTGCGCATGACCCTGGACTTCCGTCACCTTGAGGGCGAGCAACTGGATGCGATGATCGCCGAGGTACGAGGGGTCATCGAGGCGACCTGCGCCAAGCATGGCCTGAGCCACGAACTGGTGCCCACCGCGGACTTCCCGGCATTGTACTTTGACAAGGGCTGTGTCGATGCCGTGCGCGATTCGGCCAAGGCCCTGGGGTTGCCGCACATGGACATCGTCAGCGGGGCAGGGCATGACGCGATCTTCCTTGCGGAGCTGGGGCCGGCGGGGATGATTTTCGTACCGTGCGAGAACGGCATCAGCCACAACGAAATCGAAAACGCCGCACCCGATGACCTGGCGGCGGGTTGCGCGGTGTTGTTGCGGGCGATGCTGGCTGCTTCGCAGGCGATTGCCAGCGGCCGCCTGGCAGCTTGATCAGGCGTAAGGGCCGCTCCTTCACTGGTCGTGTTTGGCCATAGATCGGCGGAGCCGCACCGTCCGTTTGTAGGAGCGGGTTCACCCGCGAACACCGGCGTAGCCGGTGCCAGCCACCGCGCTGGATTCTTCGCGGGCGCGCCCGCTCCCACACAGGCCGCGTCGCGCTTACGAATTCAGTTCTCTGCGCGACCGCGCAGCCCGTAGTGCTGTGTTATCTCCTACAGGGCTGGTTCCAGGTAGCCGTCACGGCCGATGTGATAGCGCTGCAGGTCCTGCGCCAGCACCAGCCGGCCGCGGTAGTGGGCCAGTGCCTCATCACGCACGTCGTTGATGCTCGGGCTGCGCCTTGGGTCGCTCTGATAGCGGGCACTGAAGTGCGTCAGCACCAGGTTGCGCACGCCTGCCGCCTCGGCAAAGCGCGCCACTGCCGCCGCAGTGCTGTGGCCAAAGGTGACCCCGGTGCGCTCCACCACCGCCTGCGTGAAGGTTGCCTCATGCACCAGCACATCGGCGCCACGGGCGGCGTCGGCGAGCAATTGCGGGTTGTCATTGTCACCACACACGATAATCCGCCGGGGCGGGCGCGAGCCACGCAGGTATTCATTGCCATGCAGCAGCTGCTCGCCGAATTGCACGGTACGCCCCTTGGCCAGCTCGCCCCACATCGGGCCACGCGGTATGCCCTCAGCCTCCAGGCGCAGGGTGTCCAGGCGGGGTTCGGGGTTGAGTTCGGTAAACACGAAACCTACGCTCGGCACCCGGTGCGACAAGCGCACCGCTGTCACCTGCAGGGTCTGGTTGCGCCAGCCCTGCCAATCTTCCACGGCCAGCAGGCGCAGCTCGAACGGCAGGAAGGTATCACTGGCGGCCAGGCCTTGTCGTAGCCAGCCATGCAGCGCGGCAGGCAAGACAATATCCAGCGGTTGGTTACGGCCACTCATGCCGGCACTGGCGAGCAGCCCGGGCAGGCCAAAACAATGGTCACCATGAACGTGGGTAATGAAGACCGCCTGCAGGTCGCGAACCGACAGCGGCGTGTGCAACAGTTGGTGCTGGGTGCCCTCGCCGCAGTCGACCAGGTACCAGTGGCTACCACTGGCTTCGACTACGGCGGTGGCGCTGACGTTGCGGGCTTTGGTCGGCACCCCGGCGGAGGTACCGAGAAACAGCAGGTCCATGTTGCGGCTCCTTGTGCCAGTCCAGTCGCGCAAAATCGCGCAATACGCAGGGCCTCGTTCCTTCGAGACGAACAACGCCGCACACCTTAGCCGGATTGCCGCAGGCCGTCGATTGCCCGCTAGTCAGCCTGCCGCCAGACCAGCTTGCTGGTGTCGTAGCCTTGCTCGCGGGCAATGCTCAGCAACTGTTCGCGCTGCTGGTCGGTGACCGCAGGGGTGCGCGACAGCAGCCACAGGTACTCACGGTTGGGGTGGCCGACCAGTGCCACGCGGTAATCCTTGTCGTGGTACAGCACCCAGTACTCACCCTTGGTCAGGCCAGGGGCCAGGCGGCTGAACCAGTTGTCGAAGCGTACCCACAATTTGTCAGTCCTGCCCGGCTGCTGGGCTTCAGCAATGCCTTTGGCTTCGTTCACCTCACCGTCCTTTTCCTTGCAGCGGTTGGTCACGTCGATACGGCCATCGGCGCGTAGCCCATAATGAGCCTCGGACTGTACGCAATTACGCTGGAAGAACATCGGCAGCCGCGCCAGTTCGTACCAAGTGCCCTGGTAGCGTTGCAGGTCCACCTGCTGGGTGCGCGGCGGTGCGGGGTGGTCGTTGCCGGCGCAGCCGAGCAAGGCAAGGGTCATGCAGGAAAGCAGCAGCGTGGTGCGTAGCGCCATGGTTGATCTCCTTGAAACGGATGAGGGCTTACCTGGGGTTCGATCCCGCGGCGGGGCAAAAGTTGTATGCGCAAACCATTGTCTGCTCCAGCTGGGTTACCATCCACGATGGTGAACCATCCAACCCTAGGAGTTCCGTTCGTGACCGAATACACCGCATTCAAGGTCGAGCTGACCGATAGCATCGCCCACGTTCAGATCAACCGCCCGGAGAAGGTCAACGCGATGAACGCGGCCTTCTGGGAAGAGATTGTCGATATCTTCCAGTGGATCGACGACACCGACGCCGTGCGTGCGGTGGTCATCAGCGGTGCCGGCAAGCACTTCTCGGCCGGAATCGACTTGATGATGCTGGCCTCGCTGGCCGGGGAGATGGGCAAGGACGTGGGCCGCAATGCGCGCTTCCTGCGCAAGACCATACAGCGCCTGCAAGCCTCGTTCACCGCCGTGGACAGCTGCCGTAAACCGGTGCTGGCGGCGGTGCAGGGCTATTGCATCGGTGGCGCCATCGACCTGATCTCGGCCTGTGACATGCGTTACTGCAGCAGTGACGCGCAATTCTCGATCAAGGAAATCGACATGGGCATGGCCGCCGATGTCGGCACGCTGCAACGTTTGCCACGTATCATCGGCGACGGCATGATGCGTGAGCTGGCGTTCACCGGGCGCAATGTCGCGGCGGACGAGGCGCTGCGCATCGGCCTGGTGAACCGGGTCTATGATGACCACGCCGCGCTGCTGGACGGGGTTTTTGCCATCGCCCGCCAGATTGCTGCAAAATCGCCGATCGCGGTGGCGGGCACCAAGGAAATGCTCAGCTACATGCGCGACCACCGCATCGACGATGGCCTGGACTACATCGCCACGTGGAACGCCGCGATGCTGCAGTCCGAAGACCTGCGCGTGGCTGTGGCCGCGCACATGAGCAAACAGAAACCGACGTTCGCCGACTGATCGGGCCGGCGCACGCGCAGTAAAGGAAACCCGAGATGTCAGCACGCTGGACTACCGCAGTACTCGACCCTCAGATCACCGGCGGGCTGGCCGTGGCGCGCAGCCCGGAAGGGTTTCTGCACGACGCCAACGGCGCGTTGTTCGCTCGTGACTGGCTCAAGCGCCAGGGCCTGGATGTGTTGTGCGAACACGGCATTGGCCACTTCGACGGCCAGCCTGTGTTCCTGCTGGAACTGCGCGCTGCCAGCGACGTGCCCGGTTGCAACTGGCGCGGCCTGCGCGCGTTCATGCTGGAGGGTGACTTCGACACCTACAAGGTTCTGGGGTATGCCGCGCAGATCGGCACCTGGGCTCGCGAGCACCGTTTCTGCGGCAGCTGCGGGCAGGCGATGACACAAATCCGCTGGGAGCGGGCGATGTACTGCCAGCCTTGCGACCTGCGCAGCTACCCGCGTATTTCCCCCAGCATGATCGTGCTGGTAACCCGTGGCGACGAAATCCTGCTGGCACGCTCGCCGCGCTTCGTCACGGGGGTATACAGCACCCTGGCAGGCTTTGCCGAGCCGGGCGAGTCGGCCGAGGACTGCCTGGTGCGCGAAGTGCGTGAAGAAGTGGCGGTGGAGGTGCAGAACATCCAGTACGTCGGCAGCCAGTGCTGGCCGTTCCCGCACTCGATGATGCTGGGCTTCCATGCCGAATACGCGGGTGGCGAGATCGTCATGCAGCCGGACGAGATCGAGGACGCCCAGTGGTTCAGCGTGCACGACTTGCCGCCGCTGCCGGCTGGGCGCTCTATTGCGCGCTACCTGATCGACCTCTATGTCGCTCGCCGCTTAGGCCTGCCCGAACCAGTGCTGCCACGCTAGGCGCACGGTCAATGCCAGCACCACGGTGATGAACACCGGGCGGATGAACTTGCTGCCGCCGCTGATCGCCGTGCGTGCGCCAAAGAAGGCACCGACCATCACCGACAAGCCCATGCACAGGCCGACGATATAGTCGACCTGCCCGGAAATGATGAACACCGTCAGCGCCGCGATGTTGCTGACGAAGTTCATGCTGCGCGCCACGCCGCTGGCGCGAACCAGGTCGATGGGGTACAGCAGCAGGGTGCTGACCGTCCAGAACGCCCCGGTGCCCGGACCGGCCACGCCGTCATAGAAACCCAGGGTAAAGCCCTGTGGGGCCTGCCATTTTTTTCTGATCGGGGCATCGGCGTCCAGCGGTGCCTTGGGCGTGCCGCCGAACAGCAGGTACACGCCACAGGCGAAGACGATGACCGGCAGCATCTTGTTCAGCCATTCGGCTGGCATGTAATGGGCCACGATCGCCCCGATCAACGCGCCCACCAGCGTGGCGAACAGCGCCGGGCGCCACTGCGCCGGGTGGAACAGCTTGCGTTTGTAGTAGGTGAAGCTGGCGGTGGCCGAGCCGAAGGTGGAACTGAGCTTGTTGGTACCCAGTACCAGGTGCGGCGGCATGCCGGCGGTGAGCAGCGCCGGGGTGGTGAGCAGGCCGCCGCCGCCGGCGATGGCATCGATGAAACCGGCGACGAAGGCGACCAGGGCCAGGATCAGCAGGGTGAGGGGTTCTACGGTGAGTTCGAAGGGCATGGGTTTTTGGCAGGTGCAGGAAAGAAGGCCGGAGCGGGAATGGCTGCTCCGAGGTCCGGGATGGTAATCCTCGCAGGCCAAGGTTGCCAGCATCAGTTTTGCCCTTCAGACGCGGTCCCGCACCCGGTACCAGGCCTTGGCGGCGGCCTCCAGCGGTGCCGCCAGCAGGTTACCGCCGGGGAAGTGGCCATTGTCGATGCCTTGGTACAGCGTCAGCAGGTCGTCATCGCCAAGGATGGCGTCGCTGACTGCCCGTGCCGCTGCCAGGGTCGGCAGCACGCCGTGGCCGGAGAAACCCTGCAGCCAGTAGCGTTGGTCCGCGCGGCCGACGTCCGGGGTGCGCTGGATGCTGCAGTCGATGTGGCCGCCCCAGGCATAATCGATGGCCACCCCGGCCAGTTGCGGGAACACACGCTCCAGGTGTGGGCGGGTGGCGCTGGCGACATCCTTGGGAATACCGCCCAGGTAGGTGCAGCCGCCGCCGAACAGCAGGCGGCGGTCCGGGGTCAGGCGGAAGTAGTCGGGGACGAACTGGTTGTCGATCACGCAGCTGTTGCGCGGCAGCAGCGAGCGGGCGAGGTCGGCGTCCAGCGGTGCCGTGGCTACCTGATAGGAACCAACCGGCAACAGGCGGCGCGCCAGGCCGCGGTCGAGGCGGTCGATATAGGCGTTGCAGGCCAGCACCAGCACGTCGCAGCGTACTTCGCCTTGCTCGGTACGGGCGACGTAGCCGCTGCCGGCCTGCTGGTAGTCGAGCACCTGGCTCTGCTCGTAGATGCCCCCGCCAGCGGCCTCGATGGTGCTGGCCAGGCCCTGGGCCAGCTTCAGCGGGTTGAGGTGAGCACCTTTGGCGTCGTACAGCGCGGCTTGGTAGCGTGAGCTGTGGATCCATTGCGGCAGCTCGTCGCGACCGATCAGGCGCAGGGCGTCGTAGCCCCATTTGTGCTCGGCGTCGTGCAGGGCTTCTGCGAGTATCTTCACACGGCGCGGCAGCACGGCGGTCCACAGGCTGCCCTGCCGGTAATCGATGTCGAAGCCATGGCGTTCGGGCAGTTCGCGCATTTCGTCGGCGGCCCAGCACATGCTGGTCCACAGCCGCCGGGTGCGTTCGACGCCCAGGGCCTTTTCCAGCGGCGCCATATCGCAGGACCAGCCCAGTAGCGCCTGGCCACCGTTGCGACCGGACGCGGCCCAGGCCACGCGGCTGGCTTCCAGCAGCGTCACGCGCTTGCCTGCCTGGGTCAGGCGCAGGGCGGTGTGCAGGCCGCTGAAACCGGCGCCGATGATCAGCACCTCGGTGTCGTGGCGACCTTGCAGGGTAGGGCGCAGAGGGATGCTGGTGGGGTAGGTCTGGGCGTAGTAGCTGGCGACGTGCTGAGCGGATTGCTTGAACATGCGTGGGCCTTATGAAATTTATTATGATTATTTTCATGAAAATCTAGCATCGTATTTTCATGAAGCCAACCTGTTCGTTTTTCCACCGTGGTTGGATATATGATCGGATGCCGCTTTGCGGCCCTTGCGCGACACAAGGCCCTATCAGGAAAACACCATGCGCCGCCTGCCTTCATTGACTGCCTTGCGCACCTTCGAGTGTGCTGCCCGCCACGGCCACTTCGGCCGCGCCGCCGCCGAATTGTGTGTCACCGACAGCGCTGTCAGTCACCAGATTCGCCAACTCGAGGAGCAACTCGGTGTTGTCCTGTTCGGGCGTGTCGGCCGCCAGGTACGCCCCAGTGCCGAAGCCGGGCGCCTGCTGCATCACCTGCAACAAGCCTTCGAACTGATCGGCAAGGCCTGCGACGAACTGCGTGACCCTGGCTCCCAGGCGGTGTTGCGGGTGGCGGTGACCGCTGAATTGGCACAAAAATGGCTGGTGACGCGCCTGGCTGACTTCAGCAGCCGTTACCCGCACATCACTTTGCACCTGCACGATCAGCCGATCGATGCCGGCGCTCCGGCACTGGATGTCGACCTGGCCATCACTTACGGTACCAGCGCCCTGGACGCCAGCACGCACTTCGTCCGGCCCTTGCCGCTGCTGCAGTTCTTCCCGGTGTGCAGCCCGGGGCTGTTCAACCAGGGCGGCCTCAAGCGCCCGCGCGATCTGGTGCGCCACTGCCTGCTGCATGATGACCAGGACGGCCGCACCTGGACCACCTGGTTGGCCACCCACGCCGAAGACGCCTTGCCCATCCGCCAGTTGTATTTCCCCCATGCCGCCCTGGCCCTGGAGGCCGCATCGCTGGGGCAAGGCATTGCGATGGGGGACAACCTGACCTGTCAGGCTGATTTGCAGAGCGGCCGGCTGGTACGTCCGTTCAGTGCCAGTGTGACGGCACAGGGGCAGTACGCGCTGGTGTGCGAGCGGCTGCGCCTGGAACGGGCGCCGGTGGCCGAATTCATCGACTGGTTCATTGAACAGCTGGGTGACAGTTGAATTGAATTCAGCTATCGCTGAGTTTTCATCGTTGGATGCCCAGCGCGGGGCGGCGTAGCGTGCAGTCATCGCTCACCGACACGAGGTTGATCCATGGCACGTTCGCTCACCACCACCCCCAAAGCCGATGGTTTCCGCTTGCCTGGCGAATTCGAGCGCAAGGCGCGATGCTGGCTCGGTTGGCCCGAGCGCCCGGACGTATGGCGCAATGGTGCCAAGCCTGCGCAGAAAGTCTGGGTCGATATCGTCAGCGCAATCGCGTCCAGTGAGCCCGTCACGGTCTGCGCCTCTGCTGCCCAGTACGCCAACGCCCGGCGCATGCTGCCGCCGCAGGTGCGGGTGGTGGAAATGACCTGCAACGACACCTGGTTTCGCGACAGCGGTGCTTGCTTCATGGTCAACGACAGCAGCGGTGAGGTGCGCGGCGTCGACTTCGAGTTCAACGCCTACGGTGGGCTCGACGGTGGCCTCTACTACCCGTGGGACAAGGACGACCAGATCGCCCAGAAAATGCTCGAAATCGAAGGCCTGGACCGTTACCGCGCCCCATTGATCGCCGAGCTTGGCGGTATTCAGAGTGACGGCCAGGGCAGCCTGTTGACCACCGAGCAGTGCCTGCTCAACCGTAATCGCAACGCGCACCTGGGCAAAGCCGAGGTCACCCGCCGCCTGGAGGATTACCTGGGCGCGGACCAGGTGATCTGGTTGCCCCGTGGCTGCAAGTTCGACGAGACCGATGGCCATGTCGACGACCTGGCGTGCTTCGTGCGCCCAGGCGAAGTGGTGCTGCAGTGGACCGATAACCGCGATGACCCGCAGTGGGAGATCTATCAGGAGGCCTACGACATCCTGCGCAGCACCCGCGATGCCCGCGGTCGAGAGCTGAAGGTGCACAAGCTGCCCCAGCCCGATGTATTGCAGTGGACTGCCGAGGAGGCGGCAGGCCTGGACCAGGTCGAAGGGACTCACCTGCGCGAGGCCGGGACCCGCATCTGCGCGTCGTACATCAACTACTACGCCGGCAACTCGGCTATCGTCGTGCCGTTGTTCGGTGACCGCAACGACAGCGTCGCCCAGGCGACCCTTGCCGAACTGTTCCCCGAGCACCGCATCATCGGCATCGACAACTCCCGCGAAATCCTGCTCGGTGGCGGCAACGTCGCCTGCATCACCATGCCGCAATACGCCGGAGGCCGCCGCTGATGAAACTGACCACGCTGGCGGCTGCGGTCGCCCTGGGCTGCACGGCATCGGTGGCCCTGGCGGCCGACGCACAACAGCCCAGCGTCAATCTGTATATCTGGGGCGAATACCTCGCCCCGGATACCCTGCGCAATTTCGAGAAGGAAACCGGCATCCGGGTGGTCGCCGACCATTTCGACTCGCTGGAAACCGCTGAGACCAAGCTGCTGACCGGGGGTAGCGGGTACGATGTTGTGCTCAGTGCCGGCCAGCACCTGAGCCGCGCGATCGCCAGCGGCGCCTTGGAGCCGCTGGACAAAGCCAAGTTGCCGCACCTGGCGGGTATCGGCGAGGAATTTCGCCAGCACATGGCTGTGTTCGACCCAGGCAACCGCTACGCCGGGACCTATGCCTGGGGCACCACCGGCGTGGGTTACCAGCAGCAGGCCGTGACCATGCGCATGGCCGACGCACCGCTGGGCAGTTGGGCTATGCTGTTCGACCCGCAAGTGGTGGCGAAATTCGCCGACTGCGGGGTAAGCCTGCTCAACGACCCCAATGAAGTGTTCGCCGCGGTGATGCGCTACATGGGCCTGGACATCAACCAGCAGCGCCTTGAAGATCTGAAGGCGGCAGAAGCGCAGTTGCGCAAGGTCCGCCCGTACATTCGTTACTTCGACAACGATCGCAACATCAACGACCTGGCCAATGGCGAAACCTGCGTGGCGATGTCGTGGAACGGCAATGTGGCTATCGCCCAAGGGCAGGCGCAGCAGGCGGGCAAGGCGTTCGTGCTGGATTACAGCATTCCGCAGGAAGGCACGTTGATCTGGCTCGATGCGCTGGTGGTGCCCAAGGATGCGCCGCATCCCGAGGCGGCCTGGAAGCTGATGGACTACCTGATGCGCCCGGAAGTGATCGCGCCGATTACCGATACCATTCACTACGCCAATGCGATCACCGCGGCTGATGGCCTGGTGGATGCAGATATTCGCAATGCCCCGGGAATCTACCCACCGGCTGAGGTGAGGGCGCGGTTGTATAGCAAGAATGACAATGGCAAGGCATTCAACCGCGAGCTCACCCGGGCGTTCAGCCGGTTGAAAAGCGGTACCTGATGGGTGATTTGCAGTGACCGTACTCGCCTCTTCGCGATTGAACCCGCTTCCACAGGTGAGAGCTGCTTAAGCCGCGAAGAGGCCGGTACTTGCAATGCACAAGTGTCAGGTTGCCGCCTTCCTCCGAGGCTGACGCGGCTTGCCAGCCGCCGGCTTGCTCCCAGTCGGTTTGCTTTTTCCAGCACCGCTACGCCGCTTCTTCTTCCACGGCGGCGCCGCCCCGGCTGCCGGCCCGCTGATGGTCATGCGCATACCCTGGCAACGCTCCACCAACTTGCCCATCCATGCCGACTGCCGGGCGACGAAGTCTTCCAGGCTCATCTCGCCACTCTGCACCATGTCCAGGGCCTGTTCCCAGATGGCCGTCGTGCCTGGGTCCGCGATGGCACGGGGCACGGCGTCGATCAGGCTGAACGCGGCAGGCGTGGCCGACAATGCCTTGCCGTTCTTCACCAGGTAGCCGCGGTCTAGCAGCCCCTGGATGATGCTCGCCCGAGTGGCCTCGGTGCCGATGCCGGTGGTTTCCTTGAGCTTTTGTTTCAGCCGCGGGTCGTCCACCAGCTTGGCGACGTTCTTCATTGCCTTGATCAGGTCGCCTTCGGTGAAGGGCTTGGGTGGCTGGGTCCACAGGTCTTTGAGTTGCAGGCCTTGCACGCTGCAGTCCTGGCCTTCGCGTAATGCTGGCAGCACCTGGGCGGGGGGCGCCTCGCGGCCTTTGCCCGGGGTCAGGGCTTCGGGCAGGGCGCGGCGCCAGCCGGGCTCGACGATCTGCTTGCCCACCGCGCGCAGGGCATGGCCCGCGCAGTCGAAGTCGGCCTGGGTGCGGTCGAACTCGTGGTTGGGCAGGAACTGCGCCAGGTAGCGGGCGCGGATCAGGGTGTACACCGCCTTGTACTTGGCTGGCAGGCGCGCCGGGTCGCTGGCAGCGGCAGTGGGGATGATGCCGTGGTGGGCACTGACCTTGGCGTCGTTCCAGGCCCGCGAGCGGCGTTGCGGCTCGAGGTAGGGCTGCAGGGGCGCCAGGCTGGCATCGGCCCGTTGCAGCGCGGCGAGGATGGCTGCTGCCTCGGCGTGCTGGCTTTGCGGCAGATAGCCACAGTCGCTGCGCGGGTAGGTGATCAGCTTGTGGGTTTCGTACAGCGCCTGGGCGATGTCGAGGGTTTCCTGGGCGCCGAGGCCGAATTTTTTCGAGCACAGCTCTTGCAGGGTACCGAGATCGAAGGGCAATGGTGCTGCTTCGCGCACACGCTCGGTGGCCACCTTCATGGCCGTTGCGGTGGCGGCCTGGCCGATATCGGCAGCCGCTCGTTGCGCCAGTGCCTGGTTCAGGCAGCGCCCCTGGTCGTCACAGGCGTCTTCCGGCGCCCGCCATTGCGCGTTGAAACCCTGGCCGGCGTGTTCCAGTTGCACGTCGATAGCCCAGAACGGCACCGGCACGAAGTTCGCGATGCTGCGGTCGCGGTCAACCACCAGGCGCAGGGTGGGCGTTTGCACCCGGCCCACGGGCAGCACGCCCTGGTAGCCGGATTGCCGGCCCAGCAGGGTAAATAGCCGGCTCATGTTCATGCCGATCAGCCAGTCGGCGCGGGAACGGCCCAGCGCCGAGTGGTACAGGTTGAAGGTTTCGTGGCCGGGCAGCAGGCGCGCCAGGGCCTTGCGGATGGAGGCGTCGTCCAGCGCCGACAGCCACAGGCGCTGCACCGGGCCACGGTAGCGACAATGTTCGACCAGTTCGCGGGCGATCATTTCCCCTTCACGGTCGGCGTCGGTGGCAATTACCAGCTCGCGCGCTTCGCCAAGCAGGCGCTTGACCGCCTTGAACTGGCTGGCGGTCTTGGGTTTGACCAGCATCTTCCATTTGTCTGGAATGATCGGCAGGTCGGCCAGGTTCCAGCGCTTGTAGCGTTCGTCGTAGCTGTCGGGCGGGGCGGTTTCCAGCAGGTGGCCGATGCACCAAGTTACGCAGACGTTGGTGCCTTGCCAGCAGCCGTCGCCCTTGCGGGTGGCGCCGAGCACTTTGGCGATGTCTTTTGCCTGGGAGGGTTTTTCGCAGAGGAACAGGCGCATGGCCGGGAACGCTTCATCGAGGAATGATGAGCACTAGAATGCGCAAGCAGGGGCGCGGAGGCAAGTTTTATCTGGATGGATGTACAGCTTTTTGTGAGTGAGCATGTCACCTGCCTTTACCGGCCTCTTCGCGGGTTTCCCGCGAAGAGGCCGGTAAAAGCTATGGGTCAGGGGCGCGAGTCGCGCACCATGTCTACGTGCGGGATGCCGGCTTCGAGGAACTCTTCGCTGACTACGCGGAAGCCCAGCCGCTCGTAGAACGGCGTGGCGTGGACCTGGGCGCTGAGCATCTGCTGCTTCAGGTCACGGTTCTGCGCTTCGACGATCACCGCATTCATCAGTGCGTCACCCACCTTCAGCCCACGCCAGTCCTTCAATACCGAGACCCGGCCGATGGTGCCATCGGGCAGCAGGCGGGCGGTGCCGATCGGATAGTCCCCTTCCAGGGCCAGGAAGTGCACGGCGGTCGGATCTTCCGAGTCCCATTCCAGCTCCGGCGGCACGTGCTGTTCGGCGATGAACACCGCTTCACGGATACGGCGGATGTCGGCGTTGTCCTTGTGCCAGTCGGCGAGGCGCACACGAATCTTATTCATTGGCGAATCCCAGGCTTCCTTGTTTCACCAGTTGCTGTACCAGCATAAGGCCATCTCCATCCTGCAGCCATTCGCCGAGGTTGTCGATGTGCAGTGCGTCGGCCGCGCACACCAGTTTCAGCAGCTCGCGCAGCTTGCCAGGCAATGGGCAGCTGCGGCCGCTGGCGAACAGCAGCAGGTCGTCTTCGAATTCCGACCAGGCCAGGCGGGCACTCGGGTTGCGGATCAGGATGGCGCCTTGCTCCAGCGCATCGACCAGCTCCTCTTCGCTCAGCTCTTCACCGACGATCTGTTCCGGGTAGCGCGGTTCGGTCATGAACTGGCCAAACCAGGTCAGCAGCAGGTCTTTGTCGTTCATGTGCTTGTCGAGCAGCGCCTTGAGGCGGTCGAGGGCGTCATGCTGGATCTGGTGCGGGTCGCTGGCAGGCTGGGCGTCGGCGTCGCTGTAGCGTTCTTCGTCGGGCAGGAACTGGCCGAGGAAGTCGGTGAAGTGGGTGAGTACTTCGGCGGCGCTAGGGGCACGGAAGCCAACCGAGTAGGTCAGGCACTCGTCCACGGCAACGCCGTAGTGGGCCAGGCGTGGTGGCAGGTACAGCATGTCACCTGGCTCCAGGGTCCATTCTTCGCCCTGCTCGAACTCGGCCAGGATACGCAGGTCGGCATGCTCCAGCAGCGCACTGTCGCTGCTGCACACCTGGCCGACCTTCCAGTTGCGCTGGCCGTGGCCCTGCAACAGGAACACGTCGTAGTTATCGAAGTGCGGGCCAACGCTGCCACCAGGGGCAGCGAAGCTGATCATCACATCATCGATGCGCCAGCTGGGCAGGAAGCGGAAGTTCTCCAGCAGCTCGGCGACTTCCGGAACGAACTGGTCGACGGCCTGTACCAGCAGGGTCCAGTCTTTTTCCGGCAGCTCGGCGAAGGTCTCTTCGGTGAACGGGCCACGGCGCAGTTCCCACGGGTGGGCGCCATGCTCCAGCACGATACGCGACTCGACTTCTTCCTCCAGGGCCAGGCCAGCCAGCTCGTCGGGGTCGATTGGGCTGATGAAGTCCGGGAAGGCCTGGCGCACCAGCAGCGGCTTTTTCTGCCAGTAGTCGCGCATGAATTCGCGGGCCGAGATGCCGCCGAGCAGCTGCAGTGGAGTATCAGGATTCATGTTCAACCTATTGAAAAAACGTAATTTTCGTACGGGAATAAAAACGCCCGGCCAGGCCGGGCGTTGTATGCGGCGGTCTGCTTAGACGCGTTTGGCCTGGGCTGCCGCGTTACCGATGTAGGTAGCAGGGGTCAGCAGCTTGAGCTCGGCCTTGGCTTCGGCTGGCATGTCCAGGCCGTCGATGAAGGTCAGCAGCGCTTGTGGGGTGATGCCCTTGCCACGGGTCAGCTCTTTGAGCTTTTCGTAGGGGTTTTCGATGTTGAAGCGGCGCATCACGGTCTGGATCGGTTCGGCCAGCACTTCCCAGCAGGCGTCCAGGTCGGCGGCGATGCGGGCTTCGTTCACTTCCAGCTTGCCGATGCCTTTGAGGCTGGCTTCGTAGGCAATGACGCTGTGGGCGAAGCCCACGCCCAGATTACGCAGGACCGTGGAGTCGGTCAGGTCGCGCTGCCAGCGGGAGATCGGCAGTTTGCTGGCCAGATGCTGGAGGATGGCGTTGGCGATGCCGAGGTTGCCTTCGGAGTTTTCGAAGTCGATCGGGTTGACCTTGTGCGGCATGGTCGAAGAGCCGATTTCGCCGGCGACGGTCTTCTGCTTGAAGTAGCCCAGCGAAATGTAACCCCATACGTCACGGTCGAAGTCGATCAGGATGGTGTTGAAGCGGGCGATGGCGTCGAACAGTTCGGCGATGTAGTCGTGCGGCTCGATCTGGGTGGTGTACGGGTTGAACTGCAGGCCCAGCTCGTCTTCGATGAAGGCGCGGGCGTTGGCCTCCCAGTCGATCTGCGAGTAGGCCGACAGGTGGGCGTTGTAGTTGCCCACGGCGCCGTTGATCTTGCCCAGCAGCGGTACGGCGGCAACCTGGGCGATCTGGCGCTCCAGGCGGTACACGACGTTGGCCAGTTCCTTGCCCAGGGTGGTCGGCGAAGCCGGCTGGCCGTGGGTGCGCGACAGCATCGGCACGTCGGCGTGGGCGTGGGCGAGGGTACGAATGGCCTCGGCGATCTGGCGCATCAGCGGCAGCAGCACGTCGTCACGGCCAGCGCGCAGCATCAGGGCGTGGGACAGGTTGTTGATGTCCTCGCTGGTGCAGGCGAAGTGGATGAACTCGCTGACCTTGGCCAACTCAGGCAACTGGGCGGCCTGCTCCTTGAGCAGGTATTCGATCGCCTTGACGTCGTGGTTGGTGGTGCGCTCGATTTCCTTGACGCGCTCGGCGTGCTCAAGCTTGAAATCGCTGGCAAGGGTGTCCAGCAGTGCGTTGGCCTCGGCGGAGAACGCCGGCACTTCGCCAATTTGCGGGTGGGCGGCCAGGCGCTGCAACCAGCGCACTTCGACCAGGGCGCGGAAACGGATCAGGCCGAATTCGCTGAAGATGGGGCGCAAGGCCTGGGTTTTGCCGGCGTAACGGCCGTCTACAGGGGAAACCGCAGTGAGCGAAGAAAGCTGCATGGGGTGTTCTCGGACAGTCAGGCTTTTGGAAGGGCGCGTATCATACATGAAAAAGGCAGGCGGCGAGCTTCAAGCTGCAAGTAGCAAGTAAAAGCCGACGTGCTGCTTCTGCTTGCTGCTTGTAGCTTAGAGCTTGCAGCTTACCCTCGCATCATGTCGTACAGCTCGTTCAACAGTTTGCGCCGGCTGAACACCAGTTGCCAGCGGTGCCCGCCCAGCTGGCGCCACAGGCGCGCGGCGCGAATGCCGGCGAGCAGCAGGGCGCGGATTTTCGAGGCGTTGCTGGCCTGCTGCAGGAAGCGCATGTCGCCGTGTACCTGGATGCGCTGGCGCAGGGTGCTCAAGGTGTCCTGGTACAAGGCTCCGCTGGAAGCGATGACATTTTCGTGAACCAGGCCGAAATGATCGGCCTGCGACTGGATTTGTGGCAGGCGGTTGCCGATGGTGTCGAGCAGGTCGCCACGCTTGTTCAACTGGCGCTCCAGGCCCAGCATCGACAGGGCGTAGCGCAGGGGCTCGCGCTGCAGGCTGCTGGGGTCGCGCTCCAGGGCGCCGACCAGCGCGCGATAGCCATCGCGCAGGTTCAGGTCGTCGCCGCCGAACACTTCCAGGGTGTCTTTGGGGTCGCGTACCAGCAAGCTGCCCAGCATGCAGCCGATGTTGGCCTCGCTGGCCTGGCCGGTGCGGGCGATGCGGTCAACCAGCACGGCTGCCTGGAAGACGCCGCCCAGGGCAATCAATTGCTCGCGCAGTGTGCTCATGCCCGCGGGCTCCACGGCTCGGCCGCCTCGATCACGCCGCCACCCAGGCACACCTCGCCATCATAGAACACCACCGACTGGCCCGGCGTCACGGCGCGCTGGGGCTCGTCGAACACGGCGCGGTAGCCGCCGTCGGTCAGCGCCAGGGTGCAGCGCTGGTCGCTCTGCCGGTAGCGTACCTTGGCGGTGAGCTGGCGCGGGCTGCTCAGGTCTACCGGGTTGACCCAGAAGATTTCCGACGCGAGCAGGGCGCGGGAGAACAACCATGGGTGTTCGTTGCCCTGGCCGACCACCAGCACGTTGCGGGTCAGGTCTTTGTGCAGCACGTACCAGGGCTCGTCACCGGCGTCCTTCAGGCCGCCGATACCCAGGCCCTGGCGCTGGCCGATGGTGTGGTACATCAGGCCATGGTGGCGGCCGATCACCTCGCCTTCGGTGGTTTCGATATTACCTGGCTGGGCGGGCAGGTACTGCTTGAGGAAGTCGCTGAAGCGGCGTTCACCAATGAAGCAGATGCCGGTGGAGTCCTTTTTCTTGGCAGTGGCCAGGCCGTGTTTTTCGGCAATGGCGCGGACCTCGGGTTTTTCCAGTTCGCCCACCGGGAACAGCGTGCGGGCGATTTCCTTGCCGCCAACGGCGTGCAGGAAATAGCTCTGGTCCTTGTTCGGGTCCAGGCCTTTGAGCAGTTCGGTAACGGCGCCGGTGTCGCGGCGGCGTACATAGTGGCCGGTGGCAATCAGGTCTGCACCCAGCGACAGGGCATAGTCGAGGAACGCCTTGAACTTGATTTCGCGGTTGCAGAGGATGTCCGGGTTGGGCGTACGGCCGGCCTTGTACTCTTCGAGGAAGTGCTCGAACACGTTGTCCCAGTACTCGGCGGCGAAGTTGGCGGTGTGCAGCTTGATACCGATGCGGTCGCACACGGCCTGGGCGTCGGCCAGGTCTTCACGGGCGGTGCAGTATTCGGTGCCGTCGTCTTCTTCCCAGTTCTTCATGAACAGCCCTTCCACCTGGTAGCCCTGCTCGATGAGCAGAAGGGCGGAGACGGAAGAGTCCACGCCGCCGGACATGCCGACGATGACGCGGGTCTTGGCGGGGTCTTTGAGTGCTGGGCTGGTCATGGGTACCGGTGTGTATCAAGGGGGAAAAACGCCGATTCTATCAAAGCCGCGGCGCTACGTCAGTCGCGCAGCAGCGCAAGGCTGTGCAGCGGGCCTGCAAGGTAGTCGTCCAGGCAGCGCGGCACCAGCTCGCTGCGCCAGCGGGTGGGGTCGGCCAGCAGCTCTTCGCGGGTCAGCCAGACAGCGCGGACGATGTCGCTGTCCAGGGCCAGGTCGGCATGGTGGCGCACGGGGCGGGCGGCAAAGCAGATGCGCTGGTAGGTCACGCCGTTGCTGGGCGCAGTGTACAGGTAGATGCCGACCACGCCGGTGAGCTCGACTTCCCAGGCGGTTTCTTCCAGGGTTTCGCGCAGGGCGGCCTGGGGCAGGGTCTCGTTGGCTTCCAGGTGCCCGGCGGGCTGGTTGAAGACGTGCCGGTCGGCTTTGAATTCTTCGACGAACAGGAATTTGCCGTCCTGCTCGACGATGGTGGCGACGGTGATGTGGGGTTGCCATGACACGGTCGATTCTCTCCCTAAGTAGCAAGTGGCAAGTGGCAAGTGGCAAGTGGCAAGTGGCAAGTGGCAAGTGGCAAGTAGCAAGTTGAAGCAATCCGCGTACCGCTTCGACTTGTAGCTTGTAGCTTGTAGCTTGTAGCTTGAAACTTACAGCTGAAAAAGCACAAACCCCGGTGCGTGGCCGGGGTTTGTGCTGTTACGTCAAGCGGACCTTACAGGGCGGCGATGGCGCTGTTCAGGGTCTGGCTTGGGCGCATCACCTTGGCGGTCAGCTCGGCATCCGGGGCGTAGTAGCCACCGATGTCGGCTGGCTTGCCCTGAACGGCGTTGAGCTCGGCGACGATGGTCTCCTCGTTCTCGGTCAGGGTCTTGGCCAGTGGGGCGAAGCGTGCCTGCAGGGCGGCGTCGTCGCTCTGTGCAGCCAGGGCCTGGGCCCAGTACAGGGTCAGGTAGAAGTGGCTGCCGCGGTTGTCGATACCGCCGACTTTGCGCGATGGCGACTTGTTGGTGTCGAGGAACTTGCCGGTTGCCTGGTCCAGGGTGCTGGCCAGAACCTTGGCGCGCGGGTTGTCGTAGGTGTTGCCCAGGTGCTCCAGGGAAGCGGCCAGGGCCAGGAATTCACCCAGCGAGTCCCAACGCAGGAAGTTCTCTTCGACCAGCTGCTGCACGTGCTTGGGGGCCGAGCCGCCGGCGCCGGTTTCGAACAGGCCGCCACCACTCATCAGCGGCACGATCGACAGCATCTTGGCGCTGGTGCCCAGTTCCATGATCGGGAACAGGTCGGTCAGGTAGTCGCGCAGTACGTTACCGGTAACCGAGATGGTGTCCTTGCCTTCGCGAATGCGGGCCAGGGAGAACTTGATGGCGTCGACCGGGGCCATGACACGAATGTCCAGGCCGGTGGTGTCGTGATCCTTCAGGTACTTTTGCACCTTCTCGATCATCACGCCGTCGTGGGCACGGGCCGGGTCCAGCCAGAACACCGCTGGGGTGTTGCTCAGGCGGGCACGGTTGACGGCCAGCTTGACCCAGTCCTGGATCGGCGCGTCCTTGGTCTGGCACATGCGGAAGATGTCACCGGCCTCGACGTTCTGCTCCAGAACCACGTTGCCCTTGCTGTCGACCACGCGAACCACGCCGTCGGCCTTGACCTGGAAGGTCTTGTCGTGGGAACCGTACTCTTCGGCTTTCTGCGCCATCAGGCCAACGTTCGGCACGCTGCCCATGGTGGTAGGGTCGAAGGCGCCGTTGGCCTTGCAGTCTTCGATGGTGGCCTGGTAGATGCCGGCGTAGCAACGGTCCGGGATCACTGCCTTGGCGTCTTGCAGCTCGCCAGCGGTGTTCCACATCTTGCCCGAGTCACGGATCATGGCCGGCATCGAGGCGTCGACGATCACGTCGCTCGGTACGTGCAGATTGGTGATGCCCTTGTCGGAGTTGACCATGGCCAGGGCCGGGCGCTGGGCGTACAGGGCCTGGATATCGGCTTCGATCTCGGCCTGCTTGTCAGCTGGCAGGTCCTTGATGCGGGCGTACAGGTCGCCGATGCCGTTGTTGGCGTTGAAGCCCACTTCGGCCAGGGCGGCGGCGTGCTTGGCCAGCACGTCGTTGTAGAACTCTTCGACGATGACGCCGAACATGATCGGGTCGGAGACCTTCATCATGGTGGCTTTCAGGTGTACCGACAGCAGCACGCCGGTGGCCTTGGCGTCGGCGATCTGCTCGGCGATGAAGGCCTTCAGGGCCTTGCGGCTCATGGTTGCGCAGTCGATGACTTCGGCAGCCTTGACCGCGGTCTTTTCCTTCAGCACGGTGGTGCTGCCGTCTTTGCCGACCAGTTCGATACGTACGCTGTCGTCAGCTTCGATCAATGCAGCCTTTTCGCTGCCGTAGAAGTCGCCTTGGGTCATGTGGGCGACGTGCGACTTGGAGTCGGCGGCCCAGGCGCCCATCTTGTGCGGGTGCTTGCGCGCGTAGTTCTTGACCGACAGCGGTGCGCGGCGGTCGGAGTTGCCTTCACGCAGGACCGGGTTCACGGCCGAACCTTTGATGCGGTCGTAGCGGGCGCGGGATTCTTTCTCTTGCTCGGTGGCCGGCTCGTCGGCGTAGTCAGGGATGTTGTAGCCCTTGCCTTGCAGCTCCTTGATCGCGGCTTTGAGCTGCGGTACCGAGGCGCTGATGTTCGGCAGCTTGATGATGTTGGCTTCGGGGGTGGTAGCCAGCTGGCCCAGTTCCGCCAGGTGATCGCCTACTTGCTTCTCTGCGCCCAGTTGCTCCGGGAAGGCGGCAAGGATACGGCCAGCCAGGGAGATGTCGCGAGTTTCGACAGCGATGTCAGCCGAAGCGGTGAACGCTTCGATGATCGGCAGCAGCGAGTAGGTGGCGAGGGCAGGGGCTTCGTCGGTGAAGGTATAGATGATCTTGGAACGGGTGGGCATGCGGGTTAACTCTCTGTGTGCTGAGCGTGCTCGAGTCTCGTGGTGCGCAGGGTAAGGCGCATCGCCCTGGCAAGCCATGAGCGGAAAGTCGAGAAGCTGCGAGCGGTGATGGTGGATGCATCAGTCGAGCGTCAAGTGCTGAACTGCGGTAACAGCCCAGGCTTTGGCAGCCAGGCGGAAAAGGCCCGGCTTTTCGGCCGATCACGGCCCAGGGCGGTCCGCATTTTCCTGGGATTCGCCCCGATGACCCAACGGTCGCGGCGGAGTATACCAAACCATTTGGCCTAATCAGCAAGGCCAAGTGATATCGGCCCATTTATAAGACCAAAGACTGAGGGGCAATGTGGCGTAATGCCGCAGTGCTGGCGAGGTGTTCTGCGCGGGCGCGCCCGCGCCCCCGCCGTCAGCTTGCAGGTCGGCAGATGTGGTTTAGGCTCATTGCTACGCTTGATGTCCAACCCACACCCGATAGCGGAGTAGTGCAAGCATGGCATACCAGAAAATCAAGGTTCCGACCGACGGCGCCAAGATCACCGTCAATGCAGACCATTCGCTCAACGTGCCCGACCAGCCGATCATTCCCTACATCGAAGGCGACGGGATCGGCGTTGACGTCTCACCGGTGATGATCAAGGTGGTCGATGCCGCTGTGCAGAAAGCCTATGGCGGCAAGCGCAAGATCGCCTGGATGGAGGTGTACGCCGGCGAAAAGGCCACCCAGGTCTACGACCAGGACACCTGGCTGCCGCAGGAAACCCTCGACGCCGTGCGTGAGTATGTGGTGTCGATCAAGGGCCCGCTGACTACCCCGGTGGGTGGCGGCATCCGTTCGCTGAACGTGGCTTTGCGCCAGCAGCTGGACCTGTATGTGTGCCTGCGCCCTGTGCTGTGGTTCCAGGGCGTGCCAAGCCCGGTGAAAAAACCGGGGGATGTCGACATGGTGATCTTCCGGGAAAACTCCGAAGACATCTATGCCGGCATCGAATGGAAGGCCGGTTCGCCGGAAGCAGACAAGGTGATCAAGTTCCTCAAGGAGGAAATGGGCGTTACCAAGATCCGTTTCGACCAGGACTGCGGCATTGGTATCAAGCCGGTTTCCCGCGAAGGGACCAAGCGTCTGGTACGCAAAGCCCTGCAATATGTGGTGGATAACGACCGCGAGTCGCTGACGCTGGTGCACAAGGGCAACATCATGAAGTTCACCGAAGGTGCCTTCAAGGACTGGGGCTACGAAGTGGCGCGTGACGAGTTCGGTGCCGAGTTGCTCGACGGCGGGCCGTGGATGAAGTTCAACAACCCCAAGACCGGCCGCGAAGTCATCGTCAAGGACGCGATTGCCGACGCCATGCTCCAGCAGATCCTGCTACGCCCGGCCGAGTACGATGTCATCGCCACGCTCAACCTCAATGGCGACTATTTGTCTGACGCCCTGGCGGCGGAGGTGGGCGGCATCGGTATCGCCCCGGGGGCCAACCTGTCCGACACCGTGGCCATGTTCGAGGCTACCCACGGCACGGCGCCCAAGTATGCCGGGCAGGACAAGGTCAACCCGGGTTCGGTGATTCTTTCGGCAGAAATGATGCTGCGCCACATGGGCTGGACCGAGGCCGCCGACCTGATCATCAAAGGCACCAATGGCGCGATTGCGGCCAAGACCGTGACTTACGACTTCGAGCGCCTGATGGACGGTGCCACGCTGGTGGGAAGTTCGGGCTTCGGCGATGCCATGATCAAACATATGTAAGCGAATGTGAAACGGCCGCTTCTGGTAAAGAAGCGGCCTTTCTTATCGTTTACCGCTGGCAGGGCAGTCGGTCAGGCGTCGGCCGTGCTGCCCACGGGCTGTGCACTGGCCGGCGCGGGCGCAGCCGTGGATGCACTTCTGATGTTGACGGCATGTAAACCTTTCGGGCCTTGGATGACATCGAAGGTCACGGCTTGGCCGGCCTTGAGCGTCTTGTACCCGTCCATCTGGATGGCTGAATAATGAGCGAACAAGTCGTCGTTCTTGCCCTCTTCATTGACGAATCCATAGCCCTTGGCATTGTTGAACCACTTGACTTTACCGCTTGCCATCCCTATGTCCCTCTGCAAAGGACTCCATCACTGGAGTATCATCCACTTCATCCGCATACGAACCTTGCGAAAAAATCTGGTTGACTGCGCGGATCTTTATCGACCACGGTGGGTTCCTATTGGTTGTAACACCGTTTTGCCGATAGTCAAGGTCATGCAGCGGCTGCACCAATGGCCGTTCGCAGGGTCAACCCACAACCTTAACCTGTCGATGTGATGAAATTCTTTCCATGCATGCACACAGCCAGATTCGACTAACATTCAATCAGGATCGTCCTCAATCGAATGAGGACGATGGCTCCGGTCTGGCGGTTCAGGAAGCCAAGCCGATCCTGCAGGCGCCACCGATGTACAAGGTGGTTTTGTTCAACGATGACTACACACCGATGGATTTCGTCGTCGAAGTGCTCGAGACGTTCTTCAGTCTGAACCGCGAGCTGGCGACCAAGATCATGCTGACCGTCCATACCGAGGGGCGGGCAGTGTGCGGATTGTTTACCCGTGACATCGCCGAAACGAAGGCTATGCAGGTCAACCAATACGCCAGGGAAAGCCAGCATCCGCTACTCTGTGAAATCGAGAAGGACGGTTAATCGCCGACCACTTGGGTATGAGGTGAAGCTATGTTAAACCGCGAGCTCGAAGTCACCCTCAATCTTGCCTTCAAGGAGGCCCGTTCGAAGCGTCATGAATTCATGACCGTCGAACATCTGCTGCTGGCACTCCTGGACAATGAGGCTGCCGCGACCGTTCTGCGCGCCTGTGGCGCCAATCTCGACAAGCTCAAGCACGACCTGCAAGAGTTCATCGATTCGACCACGCCGCTGATTCCTGTCAACGATGAAGACAGGGAAACCCAGCCAACCCTGGGCTTCCAGCGTGTGCTGCAACGCGCCGTGTTCCACGTACAAAGCTCTGGCAAGCGTGAAGTGACCGGCGCCAACGTACTGGTGGCGATCTTCAGCGAACAGGAAAGCCAGGCCGTGTTCCTGCTCAAGCAGCAAAGCGTGGCCCGCATCGATGTGGTCAACTACATCGCCCATGGCATCTCCAAGGTGCCGGGGCATGGCTCGCAATCCGAGAGCGACCAGGACATGCAGGACGAAGAGGGTGGTGAAACCTCTTCTTCCAGCAACCCGCTGGACGCCTATGCCAGCAACCTCAACGAGCTGGCGCGTGCTGGCCGCATCGACCCGCTGGTTGGCCGCGAGCAGGAAGTGGAGCGCGTTGCGCAGATCCTTGCCCGCCGCCGCAAGAACAACCCGCTGCTGGTGGGTGAGGCCGGGGTGGGCAAAACGGCGATTGCCGAAGGGCTGGCCAAGCGTATTGTCGATGGCCAGGTGCCTGACCTGCTGGCACAGAGCGTGGTGTACTCGCTCGACCTGGGCGCGCTGCTGGCCGGTACCAAGTACCGCGGCGACTTCGAGAAGCGCTTCAAGGCGCTGCTTGGCGAGCTGCGCAAGCGGCCTCAGGCCATTCTGTTCATCGATGAGATCCACACCATCATCGGTGCCGGTGCGGCGTCGGGTGGGGTAATGGATGCGTCCAACCTGCTCAAGCCGCTGTTGTCTTCGGGTGAAATCCGCTGCATCGGCTCCACGACCTTCCAGGAATTTCGTGGCATCTTCGAGAAGGACCGTGCCTTGGCGCGGCGCTTCCAGAAGGTAGACGTCAGCGAACCCTCGGTTGAAGACACCGTGGGCATCCTGCGTGGCCTGAAAGGGCGGTTCGAAAGCCACCACAATATCGAGTACAGCGACGAAGCCCTGCGCGCCGCCGCCGAGCTGGCCTCGCGCTACATCAATGACCGGCACATGCCGGACAAGGCCATCGACGTGATCGACGAGGCTGGCGCCTACCAGCGCCTGCAGCCGGAAGCCAGCCGCGTCAAGCGCATCGACGTGCCGCAGGTGGAGGATATCGTCGCCAAGATTGCGCGAATTCCCCCGAAGCATGTCAGCAGCTCCGACAAGGAACTGCTGCGTAACCTGGAGCGCGACCTGAAGCTGACCGTCTTCGGTCAGGACCAGGCCATCGATTCGCTGTCCACGGCCATCAAGCTGTCGCGTGCCGGCCTCAAGGCACCTGACAAGCCAGTGGGTTCGTTCCTGTTTGCCGGCCCTACCGGCGTCGGCAAGACCGAAGCGGCCCGGCAATTGGCCAAGGCGCTGGGTGTGGAGCTGGTGCGCTTCGATATGTCCGAGTACATGGAGCGCCATACCGTTTCGCGCTTGATCGGTGCACCGCCCGGCTATGTCGGGTTCGACCAGGGTGGTCTGCTGACCGAGGCGATTACCAAGCAGCCGCACTGCGTGTTGCTGCTCGACGAAATCGAGAAGGCGCACCCGGAAGTCTTCAACCTGCTGCTGCAGGTGATGGACCACGGTACCCTTACCGACAACAACGGGCGCAAGGCCGACTTCCGTAACGTGATCCTGATCATGACCACCAACGCCGGCGCGGAAACCGCGTCGCGGGCCTCGATCGGCTTCACCCATCAGGACCATGCGTCCGATGCGATGGAAGTGATCCGCAAGAGCTTTACGCCAGAGTTCCGCAACCGCCTGGATACCATCATCCAGTTTGGCCGCCTGAGCACCGAAACCATCAAGAGCATCGTCGACAAGTTCCTTATCGAACTGCAGGCGCAACTCGAAGACAAGCGCGTGCTGCTTGAGGTCAGCGACGAGGCCCGCGGCTGGCTGGCGGCCTCGGGGTATGACGCGCAGATGGGCGCGCGGCCGATGGCGCGGTTGATTCAGGACAAGATCAAGCGGCCGTTGGCCGAGGAGATCCTGTTCGGTGAGTTGGCCGAGCATGGCGGTGTGGTGCACGTCGACTTGCGCGATGGCGAGTTGGTGTTCGACTTCGAGACCACGGCTGAAGTAGCGTGATACATGGGGCTGCCACGCAGCCCCTTACAAACTTGAAGCCATGAAAAAGCCCGGCACTTGGCCGGGCTTTTTCATGGCTGGAGCTTAGCGCGCACGGTAGGTGATGCGGCCCTTGCTCAGGTCATAAGGCGTCAGCTCGACGCGGACCTTGTCGCCAGTGAGAATACGGATGTAGTTTTTGCGCATCTTTCCGGAGATGTGCGCGGTTACGACGTGCCCGTTTTCCAACTCCACGCGGAACATGGTGTTGGGCAGGGTGTCGACGACAGTACCTTCCATTTCGAAGCTGTCTTCTTTCGACATGCAGTTGAGCCCTCGGTGTCCAGTGTTGGCCCGACGCATATCCGCACCGGGCAAAAAAGTGGCGTGGATTATGCCGGAAAACTGTGTGTCAAGCCAATGCTTTCAGTTGAGGGTGACCCAGCGCTGGTTTATCAACAATTCGATGGGCCGATACTGTGTCTTGTAGTTCATCTTCTTGCAGTTCTTGATCCAGTAGCCCAGGTACACCGCCTCCAGATCCTTGCGCAGGGCTTCGCCGATCTGCCAGAGAATGGCGAAACGGCCCAGGCTGCGGCGCTCTTCGTCGGGCTCGTAGAAGGTGTAGACCGCTGACAGGCCATTGGGCAGCACGTCGCACACGGCCACTGCCATCAGCCGGCCGGCCAGGCGAAATTCGTAGAACCAGCAGAAGGGCAGGTCCCGCACCAGGAAGGTGGAAAACTGGTCGCGGCTGGGTGGGTACATGTCACCGTCGGCATGGCGGGTTTCGATATAACGCCGGTACAGCTCGAAGTACTCTTCCTTGAACGCCGGGCGCGCTGCGCTCACGGTGAGGTCGGCATTGCGCTTGAGAATGCGCCGCTGCTGGCGGTTGGGAATGAAGCGGGCCGCGGGAATGCGCGCCGGTACGCAGGCGTTGCAGTTCTGGCAGTGGGGGCGATACAAGTGGTCGCCACTGCGGCGAAAACCCATGTCCGACAAGTCGGCATAGACGTTCACGTCCATCGGCTGGCTGGGGTCGAGGAACAGCGTGGTTGCCTGCTCGTCGGGCAGGTAACTGCAGGAGTGGGGTTGAGTGGCATAGAACTTCAACCGCGCCAACTCTGTCATGATCAACCCCTCGGTGAGACTTTGTTCTAAGTGTAAGCCAGCCAGGGAAAACCGCCTAGGCAACCACCCAGGTCGCGCTGTTGGGCTGGTCGAGGTGGCGGGCCAGGTAGCGGGCGAACTCGGCGCGGCTGATGGCATGGGCGCCGAGGCTGTGCAGGTGGTTGGTGGGCATCTGGCAATCGATCAGTACGAAGCCGGCCTGGCGCAGGTGCTCGACCAGGGTCACGAAACCGACCTTGGAGGCGTTGTCGGCGCGGCTGAACATCGATTCGCCGAAGAACAACTGGCCCATGGCCAGGCCGTACAGGCCGCCGACCAGTTCGCCGTGCTGGCGTACTTCGACCGAGTGGGCAATGCCGCGACGGTGCAGTTCGCAGTAGGCGTTGCGCATGGTATCGGTGATCCAGGTGCCGTCGGCGTAATCGCGGGGGGCGGCGCAGGCGTCGATGACCGCCGGGAAGTCGCTGTCGAAACTGACCTGGTAGCGCCCCTGGCGCATCAGCTTGGCCAGCGAGCGCGATACGTGAAGCTGGTCGGGCAGCAACACCGTGCGCGGGTCGGGTGACCACCACAGGATCGGCTGGCCGTCCTGGTACCAGGGGAAGCAGCCATGGCGGTAGGCCTGCACCAGCCGTTCGGGGCTCAGGTCGCCGCCGGCGGCGAGCAGGCCGTTGGGTTCGTGCAGGGCCTTTTCCAGGGGCGGGAAGGTCAGCGAGTCGCGGGTCAGCCAGGTGAGCATGGTCTATCGTGCGGTGGGGGAGGGGAGCGGGCAGCATGGCGTGCGCGCCCGGCAGGGTCAATGGCTGAGCGCCGGCAGCGGCGGCCAGGGCCGGCACGGCCGCGGAATTCGGGCAATTTCCTGCACATTGATGAAACCACAGGCACCATCCGCTACATTTGCTGTCATACCTGTGCAAAAACACAGCATAAGCCTTTGTCACGAAAGAAAATGCGTGCTCAAATTGCAGGCATGTGAGAGTCGCCCCCGCTTGAGCGCCATATGGCGCGCCGTCATGGCAGTGGGCGGGCAGTAATGTTAAAAGTAGTGGTTCATTGGTCGCACTGCCGGCCGAGCACTATTGGACGCGCAACACGCGCAGGAATAGACGTGTTTTGAAGAAATCCACCGCAACCCCAGCTCCCTTGCCCGTGCCCCTGTGGCGGCAGCAGCTGCATTATCGCCTCAAGGAAGGTGCGTTGATCGCCGTTGGCGCTCTGTGCCTGTACCTGTGGATGGCGCTGCTGACCTACGACACTTCGGATCCGGGCTTCAGCCACACCGCCACCGTCGACCAGGTGCAGAACGCCGCCGGGCGTGCCGGTGCCTACTTTGCCGACATCCTGTTCATGGTGTTGGGTTACTTCGCCTATATCTTCCCGCTGCTGCTGGCGGTGAAAACCTGGCAGATCTTCCGCCAGCGCCATCAGCCCTGGGACTGGAGCGGCTGGCTGTTTTCCTGGCGGCTGATCGGCCTGGTGTTCCTGGTGTTGTCGGGGGCGGCGCTGGCGCATATCCACTTCCATTCGCCTGCGAGCTTGCCATTTTCTGCCGGCGGCGCCCTGGGCGAGAGCCTTGGCGACCTGGCGCGCAACCTGCTGAACGTGCAGGGCAGTACGCTGATGTTCATTGCCCTGTTCCTGTTCGGCCTGACCGTGTTCACCGACCTGTCATGGTTCAAGGTGATGGACCTGACGGGCAAGATCACCCTCGACCTGTTCGAACTGGTGCAGGGCGCCGCCAATCGCTGGTGGGAAGCCCGCAACGAACGCAAGCGCCTTGAAGCGCAGTTGCGCGAGGATGAGCCCGTGGTGAAGGCCGCGCCAACGGTCGCCGAGAAACGCGAACCCGCCAAACCGGCGCTGCGTGAGCGCATCTTCAAGCGCGAAGAGGCGCCGGCGGCGGTGGTCGAGCCCCGCGAGCCGACCCTCGGGCGCGAGCCCGTTGCCCCGGTCCGCGAACCGGCCCTGGCCCGCGAGCCGGTGGTCCCGCCCCGCGAGCCAAGCCTTGCCCGTGTGCCGTCGTCCACGCCAACCATCGTGCCCCCGGCCGTAGACAAGGCGCCAGAGCCGAGCAAGCGGGTGATGAAAGAGAAGCAGACGCCGCTGTTCATCGACAGCGCCGTGGAGGGCACGCTGCCGTCTATTTCCATCCTCGACCCGGCCGAGCAGAAGAAGATCGAGTACTCGCCAGAATCCCTGGCCGGTGTCGGTCAGCTGCTGGAAATCAAGCTCAAGGAGTTCGGCGTTGAGGTCTCGGTGGACTCCATCCACCCAGGCCCGGTGATCACCCGTTACGAAATCCAGCCTGCCGCTGGCGTCAAGGTCAGCCGTATCGCCAACCTGGCCAAGGACCTGGCGCGGTCGCTGGCGGTGACCAGCGTGCGTGTGGTCGAGGTCATCCCCGGCAAGACCACCGTGGGTATCGAGATCCCCAACGAAAACCGCCAGATGGTGCGTTTCTCCGAAGTGCTGGCCACGCCGCAGTACGATGAGCAGAAGTCCCCTGTCACCCTGGCCCTGGGCCACGACATTGGCGGCAAGCCGGTGATTACCGACCTGGCCAAGATGCCCCACCTGTTGGTGGCCGGTACCACGGGTTCCGGTAAGTCGGTGGGGGTCAACGCGATGATCCTGTCGATCCTGTTCAAGTCCAGCCCGGAAGACGCGCGGCTGATCATGATCGACCCGAAAATGCTCGAGCTGTCGATCTACGAAGGCATTCCGCACCTGTTGTGCCCGGTGGTCACCGACATGAAGGACGCCGCCAACGCCCTGCGCTGGTGCGTGGCCGAGATGGAGCGCCGCTACAAGCTGATGGCGGCCATGGGTGTACGTAACCTGGCCGGCTTCAACCGCAAGATCAAGGATGCCCAGGAAGCCGGGGAAATCATCCACGACCCGCTGTACCGCCGCGAAAGCATGGACGACGAGCCGCCGGCGCTGAAAACCCTGCCGACCATCGTGGTGGTGGTCGACGAATTCGCCGACATGATGATGATTGTCGGCAAGAAGGTCGAAGAACTGATCGCCCGTATCGCGCAGAAAGCGCGTGCGGCGGGCATTCACCTTATCCTCGCCACCCAGCGCCCCTCGGTGGACGTGATCACCGGTCTGATCAAGGCCAACATCCCGACCCGCATGGCCTTCCAGGTGTCGAGCAAGATCGACTCGCGGACCATCATCGACCAGGGCGGTGCCGAACAACTGCTGGGCCACGGTGACATGCTGTACATGCCGCCGGGCACCAGCCTGCCGATCCGGGTGCATGGCGCGTTCGTTTCCGACGACGAGGTGCACCGCACGGTCGAGGCGTGGAAGCTGCGCGGCGCCCCAGACTACAACGACGACATTCTCAATGGCGTGGAAGAAGCCGGCAGCGGCTTCGACGGCGGCGGCGGTGGCGGTGATGGCGACGATGCCGAAACCGATGCGCTGTATGATGAAGCGGTGCAGTTCGTGCTCGAGAGCCGTCGTGCTTCCATTTCTGCGGTACAGCGCAAACTGAAGATCGGCTACAACCGTGCCGCCCGCATGATCGAGTCGATGGAAATGGCCGGCGTCGTTACCCCGATGAACAGCAACGGCTCGCGGGAAGTAATTGCCCCAGGCGGCCCGCGCGACTGATGAACACCCTGCCGGGCGCCAGTGTTGGTGCCCGGCCCTTTCAATGCTCAATGAGGATTCCCATGCGCGCGATTCGCATGCTGTTGGTTTCTGCCCTGACCCTGGGCTCGGTTACCGCTTATGCCGGTGAGCAGGATGTGCAACGCCTGACCCAGTTGCTGGAAAAGTCACAGACCATCGAGGCCAATTTCTCCCAGCTGACCTTGGGCGCCGATGGCACCAGCCTGCAGGAAACCTCGGGCAAGATGACCGTCAAGCGTCCGGGCCTGTTCTACTGGCATACCGACGCACCGCAGGAGCAAGTGGTGGTGTCGGACGGCAAGAACGTCACCCTGTGGGACCCGGACCTGGAACAGGCCACCATCAAGAAGCTCGACGTGCGCCTGAACCAGACCCCGGCGCTGCTGCTGTCGGGTGATGTATCGAAAATCAGCCAGAGTTTCGACATCACCTCGAAGGAGCAGGGCGAAGTCATGGACTTCACCCTCAAGCCGAAAACCAAGGACACCTTGTTCGACTCGCTGCGCGTGTCGTTCCGCAAGGGCCTGATCAATGACATGCAGCTGATCGACAGCGTCGGCCAGCGCACCAACATCCTGTTCAATGGCGTCAAGGCCAACCAGGCGGTGCCGGACAGCAGGTTCAAGTTCGACATTCCCAAAGGCGCGGACGTGATCAAGGAGTAACCAGAGCTCGCCATGGACCTGTTTCGAAGCGAACCTGTCGCCCAGCCTCTGGCGGCCCGCCTGCGCCCGTCCAACCTGGACGAGTACGTAGGCCAGGAGCACCTGCTGGCGCGCGGCAAACCGCTGCGCGAGGCATTGGAGCAAGGCGCGCTGCACTCGATGATCTTCTGGGGCCCGCCAGGGGTAGGCAAAACCACCCTGGCGCGGCTGCTGGCGCAGTTCTGTGATGCGCATTTCGAAACCGTGTCGGCGGTACTGGCCGGGGTGAAGGAAATTCGCCAGGCGGTGGAGGTTGCCAAGCAGCAGGCAGGGCAATACGGCCGCCGCACCATTCTCTTCGTCGACGAGGTGCACCGCTTCAACAAGTCGCAGCAGGATGCCTTCTTGCCCTACGTGGAAGACGGCACCCTGCTGTTCATTGGCGCCACCACCGAAAACCCCTCGTTCGAGCTTAACAACGCACTGTTGTCGCGGGCGCGGGTGTACGTGCTCAAGAGCCTGGACGAGGCGGCGTTGCGCAAGCTGGTCGACCGCGCCCTCACCGAGGAGCGTGGCTTGGGCAAGCGCAACCTGCGGGTGGGCGACGATGCCTTCAAGATGCTGATGGCCGCCGCAGACGGCGATGGCCGGCGCATGCTCAATTTTCTCGAAAATGCCTCGGACCTGGCCGAAGACGGCAGTGAAATCGACGTCGAGATGCTGCAGAGCCTGTTGGGCGACAGCCGTCGCCGTTTCGACAAGGGCGGCGAAGCCTTCTACGACCAGATTTCCGCGCTGCACAAATCGGTACGCGGTTCCAACCCGGACGGCGCGCTGTACTGGTTCGCGCGCATGCTCGACGGCGGCTGCGACCCGCTGTACATCGCCCGCCGTGTGGTGCGCATGGCCAGCGAAGACATTGGCAACGCCGACCCGCGGGCACTCGGCTTGTGCCTGGCCGCCTGGGATGTACAAGAGCGCCTGGGCAGCCCCGAAGGCGAGCTGGCGGTGGCCCAGGCCATTACCTACCTCGCCTGTGCGCCGAAGAGCAACGCGGTGTACATGGGCTTCAAGACCGCCCTGCGCGAAGCCGCCGAGCATGGCTCGCTGGAAGTGCCACTGCACTTGCGCAATGCGCCCACCAAGCTCATGAAGCAACTGGGTTACGGCGACGAGTACCGCTACGCCCATGACGAGCCCGACGCCTATGCGGCCGGTGAGGACTACTTCCCCGATGCACTCGAGCCACGCCAGTACTACCAGCCGGTGCCGCGCGGCCTGGAACTGAAAATCGGCGAGAAGCTGCGCCACCTGGCCGACCTGGACCGCAACAGCCCCCGTCAGCGGAGAAAACCATGATTGCCTTGATCGCTGCCGTAAGTGCCGGGGGCGTCGCCGGTACGTTGCTGCGCTTTGCCACCGCCAATTGGGTCACCGCCCACTGGCCACGGCACTTCTATGCCGGTACGCTGGCGGTCAACCTGGTTGGCTGCCTGCTGATCGGCCTGCTTTACGGCTTGTTCCTGCACAAGCCACTGGCGCCGGTCGAGTTGCGCGCCGGCTTGATCGTCGGCTTCCTTGGTGGCCTTACGACTTTTTCCTCTTTTTCGCTCGACACCGTGCGCCTGATGGAAAGCGGGCAAGTACCGCTGGCCTTGGGCTATACCAGTATCAGCGTAGTGGGCGGGCTGCTCGCGACCTGGGCCGGCCTGTCCCTGACCCGTTTCTGAACCAACACCTACCTATAACGAGAGAACGATATGCTCGATTCCAAACTGTTACGCGGCCAACTTCAGGAAGTGGCGGATCGCCTGGCCTCCCGTGGCTTCAGCCTGGATGTCGCGCGCATCGAATCACTGGAAGAACGCCGCAAGGCGGTGCAGACCCGTACCGAGCAACTGCAGGCCGAGCGTAACGCCCGTTCCAAGTCCATCGGCCAGGCCAAAGCCAAAGGCGAGGACATCGCCCCACTGATGGCCGATGTCGAGCGCATGGCCAATGAGCTGGCGGCCGGCAAGGCCGAACTGGACGAGATCCAGGCCGAACTGGACGGCATCCTGCTGACCATCCCCAACTTGCCGGATGCCAGCGTACCGGTCGGTGCCAGCGAAGACGACAACGTTGAAGTGCGCCGTTGGGGCACCCCGCAAACCTTCGATTTCGACATCAAGGACCACGTTGCCCTGGGTGAACTCAGCGGTGGCCTGGACTTCGAGGCCGCTGCCAAGCTGTCCGGCGCACGCTTTGCCGTGCTGCGCGGGCCGATTGCCCGCCTGCACCGCGCCCTGGCGCAGTTCATGATCAACCTGCACACCGGTGAGCACGGTTACGAGGAACACTACACCCCGTACCTGGTGCAGGCCCCAGCGCTGCAGGGCACTGGCCAGTTGCCGAAGTTCGAAGAAGACCTGTTCAAGATCACCCGCGAAGGCGAGGCTGACTTCTACCTGATCCCGACTGCCGAGGTGTCGCTGACCAACCTGGTGGCAGGCGCAATTCTGGACGCCAAGCAACTGCCGCTGAAGCTGGTTGCCCACACCCCGTGCTTCCGCAGTGAAGCGGGCGCTTCCGGCCGGGACACCCGCGGCATGATCCGTCAGCACCAGTTCGACAAGGTCGAGATGGTGCAGGTGGTCGAGCCGGCGAAATCGATGGAAGCCCTGGAAGGGCTGACGGCCAACGCCGAGCGCGTGCTGCAGCTGCTGGAGTTGCCGTACCGCGTGCTGGCCCTGTGCACCGGCGACATGGGCTTCGGCGCGGTGAAAACCTATGACCTGGAAGTGTGGGTGCCGAGCCAGGACAAGTACCGTGAAATCAGCTCGTGCTCCAACTGCGGCGACTTCCAGGCGCGCCGCATGCAGGCCCGCTGGCGTAACCCGGAAACCGGCAAGCCAGAACTGGTACACACCCTCAACGGGTCCGGCCTGGCGGTTGGCCGTACCTTGGTGGCGGTGCTGGAAAACTACCAGCAGGCCGACGGCTCGATCCGCGTGCCAGAGGTGCTGAAGCCTTACATGGGCGGCGTCGAGGTCATCCGCTAAATGGATTATCTGCCGCTGTTCCACAAGCTGCAGGGCGGCCGTGTACTGGTCGTCGGCGGCGGTGAGATCGCCTTGCGCAAGGCGCGCTTGCTGGCCGATGCCGGGAGTGTGCTGCGCGTGGTGGCGCCGGACGTCGACGGCCAGTTGGCTGCGTTGGCCCGGGAAGGTGGCGGTGAGGTGCTGGTGCGTGGCTACCAGGCCGCCGACCTGGTCGGGTGCCGGCTGGTGATCGCCGCCACTGACGACCCTGGGCTGAACGCGCAGGTATCGGCCGATGCGCAGGCCGTCAGCCTGCCAGTCAACGTGGTGGACGCGCCAGCCTTGTGCACGGTGATCTTCCCGGCGATTGTCGACCGTTCACCGTTGGTGATTGCGGTGTCCAGTGGCGGGGATGCTCCGGTGCTGGCGCGTCTGATTCGCGCCAAGCTGGAGGCCTGGATCCCGGCTGCCTACGGTGAGCTGGCCGGGCTGGCGGCGCGGTTCCGGCACAAGGTCAAGTCCTTGTATCCGGATGTGAACCAGCGCCGTGGCTTCTGGGAGACCGTGTTCCAGGGCCCGATCGCCGAGCGCCAGCTGGCCGGGCAGGGCGCCGAAGCCGAACGCCTGTTGCAGGCGATGGTGGAGGGCGCGCCGGTGCAGCAGGGGGGCGAGGTTTACCTGGTAGGTGCGGGCCCGGGCGACCCGGACCTGCTCACCTTCCGCGCCTTGCGCCTCATGCAGCAGGCCGATGTGGTGCTGTATGACCGCCTGGTGGCCCCGGCGATCATCGATATGTGCCGGCGTGATGCCGAGCGTATCTACGTTGGCAAGCGCCGCGCTGACCACGCCGTACCGCAGGACCAGATCAACCGCCTGTTGGTTGACCTGGCCCAGCAAGGCAAGCGCGTGCTGCGCCTGAAGGGCGGCGACCCGTTCATCTTTGGCCGCGGTGGCGAAGAGATCGAAGAGCTGGCCGAGCATGGCATCCCCTTCCAGGTGGTTCCGGGTATTACGGCGGCCAGTGGCTGTTCCGCCTATGGCGGCATTCCATTGACCCATCGCGACCATGCCCAGTCGGTGCGCTTCGTGACCGGGCACCTCAAGGATGGTACCAGCAACCTGCCATGGAACGACCTGGTAGCGCCGTCGCAGACCCTGGTGTTCTACATGGGTTTGGTGGGCTTGCCTACGATCTGCGCAGAGCTGATTCGCCATGGGCGTGCGGCCAGTACCCCGGCGGCCCTGGTGCAGCAGGGCACTACGCGTAATCAGCGGGTGTTCACCGGTACCTTGGCGGATTTGCCGGAGCTGGTGGCCCAGCATGAAGTGCATGCGCCGACCCTGGTGATTGTTGGGGAAGTGGTGCAGTTGCGCGACAAGCTGGCCTGGTTTGAAGGTTCGCAGAACAGCTGAAACCGCCGGGGCCGCTTTGCGGCCCATCGCGACACAAGGCCGCTCCTACACCAAGGCACTGCGCGGTCCCCTGTAGGAGCGGCCTTGTGTCGCGATGGGCTGCAAAGCAGCCCCCAGTGCCTCAACCCTGCCAAATCCCTTTACCCACCAACCGCTCCCGATCATGCGGCTGGTTGAAATCCTGCAACGGCCCCTTAGGCACGATCCCGTTCGGGTTGATGGTCTTGTGGCTCATGTAATAGTGCTTCTGGATATGCTCCATATCTACAGTTCCCGCCACCCCAGGCCACTGGTACAGCTCACGCAGCCAGTTCGACAGGTTGTGATAATCGCTGAGGCGCCGCAGGTTGCACTTGAAGTGCCCGTGATACACAGCGTCGAAGCGCACCAGCGTGGTGAACAGGCGCACATCGGCTTCAGTCAGGTATTCGCCCGCCAGGTAGCGATTGCGGCCTAACAGCTCTTCCAGGTAATCCAGTTCGTTGAACACATCATCGAACGCCGCCTCGTAGGCCTCCTGCGTAGTCGCGAAGCCGGCGCGATAGACGCCGTTGTTCACCGCCGGATAGATACGTTCATTCAGCGCCTCGATGGCCGGGCGCAGCGGCGCTGGGTACAGGTCGAGGGTGTTGCCGGTCAACGCGTTGAACGCGCTGTTGAAAATGCGAATGATCTCAGCCGACTCATTGTTGACGATGCGTTTCTCTTTCTTGTCCCACAGCACGGGTACTGTCACCCGGCCGGTGTAGTGCGGGTCGTCCTGGGTATAACGCTGATGCAGGTACTGCAGTGCATCGAGGTGATCGCCGCTGGAGCCTTGCTGCTGGTCGAAGGTCCAGCCATGGTCTTGCATCAGCCAGCTCACTACCGAAACGTCGATCAACGGCGCCAGGCCTTTGATGGCGCGGAAGATCAACGTGCGGTGCGCCCAAGGGCAGGCCAGCGACACGTACAGGTGGTAACGGCCGGCTTCGGGGGCGGGCAACGAATGGCGGCGCTGGGCGTTTTCGCGTTTGAAGGTGCCGTCCTTGCCGTTTTCATACCACTGATCATGCCAGCGGCCATCGATCAAAAGGCCCATGGTGAGCTCCTGGAACAAAGGGTTTGTCGTTGGAGCCCAGTCTAGGCCAGATCGTTCGAAGAAATAGCGCAAAGATCGGCGTGGTATTATCGACTAAATCGATCTATCACGGTTATCCCAATAGGCCTGCGCGTTCGTGAAGGCTTGTTCCCGGGTCTGCTCCAGGCCGCGCAGTGCCAAGGCCATGGTCGCGATCAGCGCTTTCTCGCCGTAGCTGTCTTGCACTTCACCACGCCAGAAGGCGAGCAAATGCTCCGGTTGCAGCGTGGCGGGCTTGACGTGACGGCGCTCGCTGAGCGCCGGCCATTCCTCATCCCAGGCTACGCCGGCAGTGGTGCCGTAGAGGTGGCTGATGACGTCCGGGTTGACCTCGATCTCGCCGCCATCGCCCTTGATCACCACGGCATGGTCGCCCAGCAGGCGGCTGGCCTCACGGTGTACCGCCTGGTAACCGGGGTGGAAGATGCTTTGCAGGCCGCACCGCGCGCCCAGCGGGTTGAGCACCCGCGCCAGGGAGTGAATGGGCGAGCGCAGGCCCAGGGTGTTGCGCAGGTCGATCATGCGCTGCAGTTGCGGCGCCCAGTCGTGCAAGGGGAAAAACGCCAGCTGATGTTGGCCCAGCGCGGTGTCGACCGCTGCCCAGTCGCGGCACAGGGGGATATGCAACAGGTCGAGCAGTTGCTCGGTATACAGGCGCCCGGCTGTGTGTGCACCGCCGCCATGCATCAGGATGCGAATACCATTGCCGGCCAGGCATTTGGCGGCCAGCAGGTACCAGGGCAAGTGGCGCTTCTTGCCAGCGTAGGTTGGCCAGTCCAGGTCCACGGCAATGCGCGGGGCCTGCAGGTGGTCGCGTAGCGCTTCGGTGAAGCCGGCCAGCTCTTCGGCGCTTTCTTCCTTGTGCCGCAGCAGCATCAGGAAGGCGCCCAGCTGGGTGTCCTCGACCTTGCCTTCCAGCAGCAGGGTCATGGCAGCCCGTGCTTCCTCGCGGGTAAGGCCGCGCGCGCCGCGCTTGCCTTTGCCAAGAATGCGCACGAATTCAGCGAACGGGTGTTCGGCCGGAGTTTCCAGGGTCAGCGGGCGGGCTTGATTCAAGGGTGGCAGGGTCATATGCAATTGGTCGGCTTGGGCAGGCCCGCCAGCTTGGCGGCAAGTTTGGCGGGGGTGCCATTGAACAGGCGGTTCAGGTGCGGGCTATTGCCCTTGTCAGGGCCTAGCTTCAGGGCGGTGTACTTGATCAGTGGGCGGGTGGCCGGGGACAGCTGGTACTCCTGGTAGAACTGTCGCAGCAGTTCGAGGATTTCCCAGTGGTCCGCGGTCAGCGCAATGCCCTCGCGCTCGGCAAGGGCCTCGGCGGCTGCATGGGACCAGTCTTGCAGGTCGACCAGAAAGCCGTCCTTGTCCAGGGCGATCGCCTGATCGGCAACGGTGAGGGTATTCATAGCCAGCTGTTGACCTTGTCGTAGTGCAGCGACAGTTCGACGAACCCGGCGTAGTCCACGGCCTTGGCCAGGTCGTTGCCGACCGCGCGGGCTTGCAGGTCTTCGTCCAGGGCGAACAGGCGCTGGGCCAGGCTGGCGGCTTGCAACTGGCGGTACGCTTCGCTGCCGCTGCGCAGGGCGTACACCGCATCGCCGCACAGCAGCAGGGCGTCGTGCGCGCCAAGCAGGCGCAGGCAACTGGCCAGGCGCTCGTCGCCGAACGGGGAGTGGGCAATTACGTGCAGGGTCGTCATCAGAGCGTTACCACCTGGTCGAAACGGGCGATCAGTGCGGTCAGTGCCGCGTCATCCAGCACTTGCACTGGCAGTGCCAGGCTGTCGGCGGCCAGGCCACGGCGGGTGAGGCTGTGGTTGCAGGCGAACAGTTCTTCGACGCCGAACATCGGCAACGCCTGCAGGTTGGCGGCCAGGTTCTTATGTTGCACGGCGGCAGGTTGCTGGTTTGGCGCCAGCTGGAACACGCCATCGTCGAGGAACAGCATGCCCAGCGGCAGGTCGAACGCGCCACCGGCCAGGGCGATGTCCAGCGCCTCGCGGGCAGATGGGCCGTTCCACGGCGCCTGGCGGCTGATGATCAACAAGGATTTGGCCATTTCAGTCGCCTCCAAAGCAGACAAGGCGGTCGGCGACTTGCGCGGCCTCGTGCAGTTGCCCCAGGCCGGACAACTCCCATGGCCTGGGCAGGTTCACGGCCGGGCGCTGATAGCGGTTGGCCTCGGCCTCGTCGAGCACGCCACGGCGCAAGGCGGCGGCGATGCACACCACGGCATCCAGCTGGTGGGTCTCGATAAAGGCACGCCACTGCGCGGCCACGTCCACTTCATCCTGGGGCGCGACCACGTTGGCCGAGGCACTGTGTACCCCGTCCTGATAGAAGAACAGCCGGGCAATCTCATGCCCGCCGGCCAGCACCGCCTCGGCATAGCGCAAGGCGCGCCGCGAGGAGGGCGCATGGGCCGGGGAGAACACCGCGATAGCGAATTTCATGGGTAACTCATGCAAAGGAATACCGCCATGATAAAGCAAAAAAGCCCGCGCCCGCTTGTGCATGCGGGCGCGGGCTTTTGTAGGAGGCCTTGTGTCGCGATGGGCTGCAAAGCAGCCCGGGGCTTCAGCGCAGATGCACAAATTGCTGGGGCTGCTTTGCAGCCCATCGCGACACAAGGCCGCTCCTACAGGGATTGCGCAAGGCCCTGTCAGAAGGGAACAGGCCTCAAGCCTGTTCCTTGCTCTCCGGCAGGAACCAGTTCAGCACCAGGGCACAGATGCCACCGGTCGCCACCCCTGACTCCAGCACATTGCGCACCGCCGCCGGCATATGCGCCAGGAACTCCGGCACCTGCGCCACACCCAGGCCCAGCGCCAACGACACGGCAATGATCAGCAGCGCACGCCGGTCCAGGCGGGTGCTGGCCAGAATATTGATGCCCGACGCTGCAACCGCGCCAAACATGACCATTGCCGCACCCCCCAGCACCGGCTCTGGCACCGCCTGAATCACCCCGGCAACACTGGGGAACAGCCCCAATATCACCAGCATCACGGCAATCCACATGCCGATATGGCGGCTGGCAATACCGGTTAGCTGAATCACGCCGTTATTCTGCGCAAAGATTGAACTCGGGAAGGTGTTGAACAAGCCCGCCAACAGCGAGTTGGCGCCGTTGACCAACACGCCACCCTTGATCCGCTGCATCCATACCGGGCCTTCGACTGGCTGGCGCGACACCTTGCTGGTGGCGGTCACGTCACCAATGGCTTCCAGCGACGTCACCAGGTAGATCACCAGCATCGGAATGAACAGCGCCCACGAGAAGCTCAGGCCGAAGTGCAGCGGCGTCGGTACCTGAAACAGCGCGGCCTCATGCATACCGGTGAAGTCCAGGCGGCCCATATAGCCCGCCAGCGCATAGCCGACCGCCAGGGCAATAACGATGGCACAGCTGCGCATCCACACCACCGGAATACGGTTGAGGATCACGATAATGGCCAGCACCACACCCGACAACAGCAGGTTCTCGCCATTGGCGAAGGTGCCATTGGCCATGGCACCGAAGCCGCCACCCATACTGATCAGGCCGACCTTGATCAGCGTCAGGCCGATCATCAGCACGACAATGCCGGTGACCAGCGGGGTGATCAGGCGTTTGACGAAGGGCAGGATGCGCGAAACGCCCATTTCGACGAACGAGCCAGCGATGACCACGCCAAAGATGGCGGCCATCACACCTTCGACTGGCGTGCCTTGCTTGACCATCAGCGCACCCCCGGCAATCAGCGGGCCCACGAAGTTGAAGCTGGTGCCCTGCACGATCAGCAACCCGGCGCCAAACGGCCCGAAGCGCTTGCACTGCACGAATGTGGCGATACCGGAGATTACCAGCGACATGGAGACGATCAGGTTGGTATCCCGCGCGGACACCCCCAGCGCCTGGCAGATCAACAGCCCGGGCGTCACGATCGGCACGATGATCGCCAGCAGGTGTTGCAGCGCCGCCAGCAGCCCGATCAGCAGCCGAGGCTTGTCCTCGAGGCCAAGCACCAGCTCATTGGCGGGGGCCGATGCTGCTGGGCTGTGTTCATGTGTGCTCATGGCTGAAAGCTGCCCCTGAAGAAAAAAGGAGCGCATTCTACGGGGTGAAGCCAGATTGCGGTAGAGCAAAGCACGATGCCTACATGATCGGCGACCCTATGCCTAATTACCTGACCTTTCAGTCAAAAACCGCCTGCCGCGAATGTGCACTGTCGCGCCGGTTAACTCATGCTAAAGACGGCCACCGGCATGCCTTTCCCACACCCACAAAAAAGCCCGCCGAAGCGGGCTTTCTCACAACCTACAACAATCAGTCATCACGCCCCATGATGCCAAACAGCTGGAGCAGGCTGACGAACAGGTTGTAGATCGACACATACAGGCTGATGGTGGCCATGATGTAGTTCCGCTCACCACCGTGAATGATCGCGCTGGTCTGGAACAGTATGCACACCGACGAGAACAGCACGAAGCCAGCGCTGATCGCCAGTTGCAGGCCGCTGATCTGGAAGAAGAAGCTGGCCACGACCGCACCCAGCAGCACGAAGAAGCCGGCAGTGATGAAGCCACTGAGGAAGCTCATGTCCTTGCGGGTAATCAGTACGTAAGCCGACAGACCACCGAACACCAGGGCAGTCATGGCAAATGCCGAACTGACAACCTCGGCACCACCGGCCATGCCCAGGTAGCGGTTGAGGATTGGGCCGAGAATGAAGCCCATGAAGCCGGTAAGGGCGAAGGTGGAGACGAGGCCCCAGGCCGAATCACGCAGCTTGTTGGTCAGGAAGAACAGCCCGTAAAAGCCGATCAGCACCACAAACACGTTCGGGTAGCCGACACGCATTTGCTGGGCAACGAAGGCCATGACGCCGCTGAAGGCGAGGGTGAGCGCCAGCAGACTGTACGTGTTGCGCAGGACCTTGCTGATCTCCTGCTGCTCGACCTGCTGGCCGTGATGTACGGCATAATCCTGTTCGCGCATGGCGACACTCCTTGGTAAACCTGTGGTTTCGAACGTTCAGATGCTGGGAGTCTACCAGAGCCATTGCAACCCGCGACACAGAGAGTTTGACAGCTTGTTTCATTACGGTATTATGGCGGCCGCAAACGAGCTGGAAGCGTGGCCGAGTGGTTTAAGGCAACGGTCTTGAAAACCGTCGATGGGCAACTATCCTAGAGTTCGAATCTCTACGCTTCCGCCATATTCAAAGCCCTGATTATTCAGGGCTTTTTGCGTTTCTGAGGGGCGGAAAACTCGACGCTGAAAAGGCCAAGTGTTCCGCAACTTTTCGATGGTGTTCCGCAACTCTTCCGCAAAAAAGGTTTCATCGGGTTGGTTTCACGATCTCTCCGACGCGGCGGTAAACGGTCTGCGTGATCCGCTTATCGGTATGCCCTAGTAGTCTACTCGCGTGCGCCAGGCCTTCAATTTCGCTCGCTGCTTTGGGCCGGATATCGTGAAACTGGAATTGACGAATGCTATCGGCCAGGACGCTATCAAGGTCTTCCATCGCTTTGGCGGCGGCCTTGGATCTCGCATCGTCAAAGCGAAGGCGCAGCATCGCTTGCGTCACGTTGCGGCCGTCCTCTGTCACGATTAGCTAAGGGTTGCGAACCCCTCGCGCCTTGCGTTGGCTCAGAAGGCGCTCAACCAGTACCCCCAACTGGCTGCTCTATGCTTCCGTGCCAAGACGTATCCTCAGCTTTTTCATCGTTTTGCCTTGGGCGAATTGTAGGAAACCATCAACCACGTCCGAGGCTCGAGTGGCGAGCACGTCCGCTGGGCGTTGCCCGGTCAAATAGCCCAGGTCCATGGTATCGCGCAATTCAGGAGCGGCGTATTCGTAGACAGCATCCCAGATCGCCGGCCCAGCATAGAAGTCCCTAGGAGTCTCCTTGTTCTTGGGGATACCGGTCGCTGGGTTTGGGCGGTCAGTAATGCCCCACTCCCTTGCCATGTTGAAAATGTGATAGAGAAGGGCGATCTCTCGATTCGCCCTAACCTTGCCTGTCCGTCGATCTCGATACTGAGCAAGTATTTGAGGTGTAATCAGCTCCATCGGGGCATCATCGAAGGCTTTGCGCAACTGTTTGAGCTCAGCCAGGTTGTCCTTCTGGGTTCGCGGCTTTTTACCCGGGATGACATCCCTTTCATAGCGATCAAATAGCTGACCCATCAAGCGCGTTATCTTTGGAATGGCCTTCCTGTCGAGCTTCGCCCATTCTACTTTGGCGATGTCCAGGTCGTTACCTAAAGGTATCTCTCGACGCCTGCCATCTTCGTCCCTCCCGTCGTAGTAGTAAGCAACCCAGATGTTGCCGTTTTTGCGTTTTCGCGTACGCCGAATCATTCGCGGCGGAAGATCTCTATGAGCGGTTTGTTTCGGACGCATCTTGCTAACCCACCCGAGACAAATCGAAAGTCCACGTCTCTGCGACGGCGCTCATTGTTGTTGGCTTAACGCCAGCCAACTTGAGGCGAGCGTACACTCGGCCAACGACCGGACGTCTATCGCTTGATTTTTACTGGTGATCCCTTGCGGAGGATTTGGTCATGATCATCCGCAAGGGAGGACTTTCGAGATCTTACTGCTAGAAGGCTTGCTCAAACTTATCGATGGTCGGTTGCTCGGCCAGCATACTCGCAGCTTTGAAAGAAAAATTTTGATAGTGCGGCTGCAGCGTGTGCTCATCCAAAGCTTTCTGACTTTTCCAGATTTCATAAATCATGAAGTCGGTAGGTACACCCTCTAATTTATGTAGGACGTACTGAATACATCCCTCTTCTTTTTTAGAGGCCTCGACCAAGCTGCGGAGCTCGGTTAACAGGTCTTCTTCCAGACCTTCTTCCGCTTTCAATCTTGCGATAATCACAATGGGTAAATTGTTAGGCATATGATCTTGCTCCAAGGGGGAAACCGGTTTACCGAGTGATGACGACTTTACCTATAGCCTCTCCGGACTCCAGGCGGGCATGAGCTGCCTTTACACCTGCAGCTGTGAATGGATGTCGTTCGTCGATAAGGGGCTTGACTAAGCCGCGATCCACTAATCTGCTCAGCTTTGTGAGAATCTTGCCGTGATGACTACGGTCAAGATCATGGATGATTGATACAGCCATGAAGACTAAGTCCAGCCGTAGTGCCTTGAAATGCATATCTGTGAGGTCGTAAGTGTCATAGCCGATGATGGATATGACATGGCCCTTGAGCTTGGCAGCCTTCAGCGAGTTTGTGAGCACTGTGCCACCGAGCGTATCGAACACTGTGTCAAAGCCAGAGCCGTTGGTAATACGGCGGGTGTACTCTTCTGGCGATTCTTCTCGGTAAAAGGCGACATCGTCGGCACCCAGGGAGCGGGCAATCTCTGCTTTCTGTACATTCGAGACTGTAGTGGCAACACGGGCTCCCATGAGTTTTGCCAGCTGAATGCCGATGTGGCCGACGCCACCCGTTCCGCCATGAACCAAGACTGCATCATCTGGCTGGATGGAGGCCCGATCAATCAAAGCTTCCCAGGCGGTGATTGCCACGAGCGGAAGACTCGCCGCATCAGCAAAATTCAATGAGGCGGGCTTGAGAGCGATTAATCTTGCGTCTGCTTCAACTTGCTCCGCCAAGGCGCCAGGAATGCCCACGATGCCTCCGACGCATCCATAGACCTCATCCCCCACCTTGAATTGGCTAACGCCTTCACCCACCGAACTGATGATGCCAGAGACGTCCATATGCAGGATGGCGGGAAAGGTGAGACCTGCGGTGCCTTCGCTCCCGCTGCGAATCTTGGTATCAACCGGGTTGACACTGGTGGCCATAACATCAATGACGACGTGGCCTGGGCGTGCTGAAGGGCGAGCTGTTTCGATTTCTTCAAATACATCCGACTGGCCGTGCTGGTTTATCACGATTGCTTGCATCGATTATCGCTCCGCTTGAAAACCCAAAATCTATCAGCAATGCAAATTCGCGAATATGCTATTCTTGTTGCTTCATTCGGTCTTAAAGGTTGTTAATTTTTATGCTCGACTCCCTTGATGAGCTTCGCTTGTTTCTTGCCGTTTATGAGGAGGGAACCATCCGTGCGGCGGCGCAGCGGCTGGGTCTCACAGCGGCGGGCGGGAGCAAGAAATTGCTTGCCCTTGAGGATCGACTAGGGCGAAGGCTTTTTAACAGAACGACTCGGAAATTGAGTCCAACCGCTGATGCCGAAAAGCTCCAACGGTTTGCCAGGCAGATACTGGATGGCGTCATGGAGGCGGAGCGGACTTTTTCTGAAGCACAGGACGTCTCAGGATCTTTACGTATCACAGCTTCTGCCACATTCGCACAGGGCTACCTTGCTCGCGTGCTGAGCAGCTTTCTAGCTGCCTATCCGAAGGTTGTAGTAGATCTTCACCCTACCGACCAGGTCGTCGATGTTGTTGCAAAGGGCTTTGATTTGGCCATCCGTCATGGAGTGTTGGCGGATTCTTCCATGATTGCACAGCGTATAAGCGATTCGCGGCGAGTCATCTGCGCTGCGCCCGTGTATTGGGACAAGGTCGGCGTACCACGGTTGCCCAGAGATCTTACGAATTTGGAAGGTCTCATTGTCGGGAAAGAGGTTAATTGGTCACTGTCCAAAGGTGGTAGTCAGCAATCGATCAAGATTAAACGCCGATTCGAATCGAGCCAGGCGGAGGTCGTCAGGCAGATGGCGTTGGATGGCCATGGCATCGCGCTCTTGGCAGACTGGCATGTCAAGCCCGATCTTGTATCAGGTAGGTTGGTCGAGGCGTTGCCCGATTGGAATGTGGAACCGAATGTAGGCGTCTATGCTGTGTACCCCTCTAGGGAGAATATGGCCCCACCTGTGCGAGCGTTCATCGAGCACTTCAAAGAATGGGCCACGATCCATCCCATCGAGGCCGAGGTAAAATGAATTTGGGGGGCACGAGAGTCAACAATCTCACCCCGGCAGTATCTTCGGATAACTACTACCTGGTAAAGCCTGCACATGATGCCGTGCTGCAAGGCCCTTACGGATCGTCCGGAGTGGTGAGTGCCGTACATGGCCTCACCGTCAACGAATCTCGAAAGTTGGAAGATTAGCGAGTGGGAGCCGGGCCATTCTTTGCAGGAGTACGATAAATAACATAAGGTTTTTGGCGTACGTCAATACCCTCATTGAAACCAGCTTGTCTATGTAACTGGTTGGCAGTGAAGTACAGGTAGCCGTCAGGGCCTATGGACAAAGTATCAGGCCAAAGCACGCGTGGATCTTGTACAACGGTGCTCCAGCGGCCATTGGAATCGAGACGATGGATAGCATTATGCTCATAGTCGCTTGCGTAAATGTTTCCGGCAGCGTCAGCTTCCAAGCCATCCGAGGCACCCTTGTCACCCAAGTCGATTACAGCAGCAGCTAGTCTCTCCTCGGAAACAGCAGGGTCACGTAGGAGCGCTGTAGGCACGCTATACAGACGACGGCTTGTAAGCGGGGAGTAATAGAGCGTAGTGCCATCTGGCGAAAGAGCGATACCGTCAGACGCGATAGTGAAAGGCTTAGTAGTACCGTCAGGATTTCGGAAAAGCATTTGTTTACCCTCAACAATTGCCACGAATTCTGCATCTGCCGAGGTCGAAATATGGCCGACCAATCGTTTTAGCGCCTTCCCGGTGGCAAGGTCGACAACGATAATTCCGCCTTTGCCGCTCGGTGATGAGTCCGTGACATATGCAACACCTTCTCGCCCAACGCGGAAATCGAGTCGTACATCGTTGACATATGTGCTAGCGTCGATGACATTCGACGGGAAGATTACAGTTTTCACCACCTTGTCGGTAGCCAGATCAATAGCAACTAGCTTGGCACCACCGCTAATTGGACGAGAGAACTCTGGAGCAGCTGTATCAAGTACCCAAAGACGCCCCCGCCCATCGGCAACGACACTTTGAACACTCAGGAATCGCTCGGAAGGGTGGGTATTGTCTTGGCGGTTAATCTGAGCATTAGGATAAGGTACCGACTTGCCGTTTCGCCACTCAGCGACTGTGTACGGAACTTCGTCGCCCCAGCGCGGAAAATTAACGAAAATCCGACCAGTTTCGCTGACAGTGACCCCGGTCGGCATTGCGCCGTAGAAAGTCGCCACTGGCTCGATCACGCCTATAGATCGGGCTGCAGGTAATGACGAAGGCTCCCCGGCCTCAGCACTGAATGCCGGATGAGAGATCAGCGCAACAAGAGACAGTGCTACATACATTCTGGATGGCTTATACATAAAAATCCTTGGCTGATAAGTACTACCATGCGATTAATAGATTAGGCTTTGATCACATCAAGAGCCGACAAGGTAGTGAAGAAGATTTATCCTTCAGGACAATACCGACAGACTAACCCTGGGGTAAGCAGTCAGAACAATGGTTTTGTACATGTGCCGGCTCCCGCTCTTACTTTTTATGATTCGCGTTTAACGGATAGAGAACTTTCACCATGGTTGGCTCAAGGAGCCAGTCGGTAGTTTTTTTGCGGTAGCCCAGATAGTGCTCCGTCAGCTTGTGAGCCTTAAAAGCAGCTTCGTCCCTGTAGCTTTCAATCAGATAGAAACCGCTATCTGTATCGGAAACGAAGAGATCGTAACTAATATTTCCCAACTCGGTTCGTGTGGCTTTCACCAGTGCTTGCAGAGCTTCTTCTACATTAATTCGGTACTCTGGCTTAGGTTGTAAAGTAGCAAAAACATGAACGGTCATTACGGTATCCTTAAAAGCGGTTATGTCGACATGTGTGTCTGAGTCAAACTTGACATCACCGTTAAGCCGATAGGCATAGGCTGCCCACCTCAGTGAGTAGCAGCGCTTTAATGAGCTATTCGTCTGACTATCAGGCCTTGATACCAAGCGCCTCTATCAGAATCTCGGCAACCTTCGCTGAGGACTGCGGGTTTTGGCCGGTAATCAACTGGCCATCACGAATGGCGAAGGGTTGCCAGTTATCGCCGCCTTCAAAAACACCGCCCAGTTCCCGCAATCGAGTCTCCAGCATAAAGGGCACCACGCCTGCCAGGCCAACCTCAACCTCTTCGGCATCGGTGAATGAATTGACGCGCTTGCCATGTACCATCGGCAGCCCATCGCTTCGAACCGCAGAAACCAGACCGGCAGCGCCGTGGCATACCGATGCAATGAGCCGGCCATTTTCAAAAGCTGACTCCACCGCGACCTTCACACTTTGCTCGGTAGGCAGATCCCACATCGTGCCGTGGCCACCCGGGAAGAAAACGGCGTCGAAATCTTCGCTTCTTAGCTCGCTGACAGGCAATGTCCTTTCGATCTGAGCCAGCAACGAGTCATCAGCCAACATACGTTCAACATCGGGATCGTTCGCCCCTTTAGCTTTAACACTGCCGGCATCGATCGGCGCTTTGCCACCGGCAGTTGAGGCAATTACTACCGACGCACCTGCATCGACTAGCGCGTAGTAGGGCACGGCAAGTTCTTCAGCCCAGAGGCCAGTGGGCTTGTCAGTGTTACCCATACGGCTGCTGGACGTCACGATCATCAGAATTTTAGGAGCCATGAAGTTTTCCTTTGTTCAGCTATTAATCAGGGGGCAATGTTGGTTCAGTGATTTGATAAACTCGGTTGCTTGAGCATGGTCGGAGAAGGGGGTCTGGCCAGTGATCAACTCACGATCCACTACAACCTTGGGCTGCCATGCATCAGCAAACTGCATCTGGCCACCTGCCTGCGCCATCGCTTTTGCCGGGTAGTAGCGCAGTTTTTCGCCTTTCAGCGAATCTTCAAAAACCTTCTCTTCGGCATCTGAAAAGATCGTCATACGGTAGCCGCTGTAGGCCCAGTTCCGCGCCTGATCCAGCCGGCTATTGACCAGAGTCTGCTCATAGCTGCCTGGATCATCCTGAGCAGCCAGAAGCGCGATCGGGCCACGGCAGATTGGGGCAGTCGGCTTGCCTTGCGCATGAAAATGCTGCAGCAGCTGTCCGACCTTTGGATTGTTCGAGAGATCAATAAGCCCCGCGTGCCGGCCCGGGATGAAAACGCCGTCATAGCGGCCTAGTCCAGATTTCATTACTTCAGCCAGAGACCTGACGTGATCGGGCGCGGTTAGACTCTCAACGCCACCCTGTATACGGCGCATTTCGCCAGCCTTGCCGGCGAAGTAAACCGGATCAATAGAACGCGGATCTGCCTTGGGCTGGTTTCCTTTCGGAGTGGCTACCGTTAACTGGTAACCGGCACGTAACAGAGCATCAGCGGGAACGCCGAATTCATTGAGGTAGTAACCCGTCGGCAAAGTCTTGCCGTCCTGAAGGGGCAATTCGGTTTCACTGGAGAGCAGCACCAGTACCTCGCCTTTGGGCGCAGCATGAGAAGTAGCAGAAATAGCAAATGCCAATCCGAGTAATAGTGATTTGCACAGCGATTTCATGACGATCTGTCCGTTCCTGTGGGTAAAAGATAGTTTTTGCTGAAGGCCAAAGTGGTCGCTTGTGTGAGCCAACTGTATTGATAGAACTGATGCAGATAAACTGGCTAGAAAGCAATTCATTAATTACACTGGTGAACAAATGAGAGCCTTTGACCCCGTCCAACTGGGCAGCATCGAGCTGTTCTGCAAAGCAGCGGAACTCGGCAGTTTCACCGCCGCCGCCGAAGTGTTGGGGCTGACGCCAGCATCGGTCAGCCGCTCAATCAGCCGACTGGAGGCGAGATTAGGTGTCCGGCTTTTTGCGCGTACAACTCGACACATCCGTCTAACCACTGAGGGCGAGCTTTACCGGCAGCAGTGTCAGCAAGCGCTGGAGCAGATAGCGGAAGCGGAACGAATAATTACTGGAAACCAAAAAGTCCCCAGTGGAGTGCTACGCCTTAGCGTCGGCACCCCCTATGCGCATTACCGGCTGCTTCCTCTGCTGCCTGAATTTCAAGCCATGTATCCCCAGGTCGAGATCGAGCTGAGTATCTCGAATCGCGTGGTGGACTTTGTCGAAGAGGGATTTGATCTGGCCATCAGGTTGGGCATTCCGCAAGACTCCAGGCTAATTGCGCACACCCTTGAAGATGCCACTCTGGGGGTTTTTGCCGCCCCCTCCTACTTAAAAGCGCGCGGAACACCGTCGACGCTGGCCGATCTGAATGGCCATGACTGTCTACAGTTCGTGCTTCCAAGCACTGGACGGGCTATGCCCTGGATTTTCAGGGACGTGGCCGGCAAAGATATCGACTTTACCTTCCGAAGCCAGAAGCGGGTTCATGACGACGTGCTTGGCTGTGTCAACTGGGCGATTGCAGGCGGGGGACTATTTCAGATTTATCATTTCATCGCCCAAGCAGCCGTCAACCGGGGCGAACTTGTTGAGGTTTTGCACAGTGCTGGCGGACGTACTCGCCGGTTCTCCATCCTTTATCCCCAGAACCGGCACCTCTCAGCTCGGGTGCGCGCATTTGTAGACTTCATCGTGCGAGCTGTACGCCACCCCTAGCTGGTGTGTCAAATACTGGATATCTAGCATAGTCATAGAGCTTCGCGACTGTATGCTTCAGTCATGAATGACCGTATCCATCGTTGTCCTTCATCTCGCTCCGTTCTTCCATGCCAAACCATTGCTTTCGTGAACCCAGGAATATCGACTGGTGGCTCTCTCACGACAAGTGTTTCATCCGCTGGAGTCAGCCGCTCTGGTGCTACAGCGATCAGATCACCGGTGCTTAGCAACTCTGGGAGTATGAGGAAGCTGGGGACAGAGACGGAGACTCTTCGCCGTCGATTAATCTTTGACAGCGCTTCATCGGTCACCGCGTGGCTTATTGAAAACTTGGAAGGTGGTCGAGTTCGGATACTCACCCAAGAGACCCAGATCGGAAAGCCTGCACAGGAGCTTGCACAGGCCCAGCCGAACCCTATGATCAACGGCCATCAGAATTGGTTAAATGGACTGGTCGATGCTGCAAAGGGCCTGAGCTTTTAACCGAATCTTAAAACTCAAATGCGGCAGTTGGTTACATTCAGGTGTTGTTGCATCTGATCAACGACTCGCCTGGCTCTGGACGACAGAGGCCACTCTGATCTGTAGATGAGCCAGAGCGTGTCCACAACGGGGATCCCACTCTCCACCACCTGCAAAGTATCTTGTTTGTGGAAGGCGCGCCTGGCGAACCTCGGCAGCACAGTAAAGCCCAAACCTCTTGAAACCGGCTCCAAGATGAGGCCTACCTGATTACTGAAGCCTCGTTTCTGGATTGCTTGAATACCCGGTGCTTCTGGATACATTCGGCTGAGTAGGCGCGTTGCCATAGCGGCCCCGTCGGGGTGATCGATGAAGCCAAGTTCGGAGAGCGTTTCGAACCCCACGTAGGGTTTAGCGGTTGGCAGTATCAACTCCAATGGCTCCTCGGCAAACCTCTGTGCTTCGATCCTCTCGTTGTCTGGCTTGTAAGTCACAATTCCCATTTCGAAACGATTGCTCAGTACTGCTGCGAGCACCTCCGCGTCAGGGGCGAACCTGTGGCGAATGATCAGTCCAGGATGGGCTTGTTGATAGTCCAGCAGGAGCGGATACAGTGCCAATCCTATACAGCCGGGGGACACTAAGCTGATATCACCTACGTCTTGTTCTTCTGCGCTCAGGCGGGCATCGAGTGCACGGCCAGCGCGCTCCATTTCTCTGAAGTATTCCAACAAGGCATTCCCCGCAGGGGTCAGCTCAACGTGCCGGTGGTGACGGATGAATAGACTACCGTACTGCTGTTCCAAGTGTCGTATGTGCTGACTCACGGCAGCCTGGGTCAGATTCAGATGCTCGGCAGTGCGGGTGAAATTCCCAAGATCGGCAAGCACTGCGAAGGATCGGAGCCACTGCGGGTTAACCATCATGAAGTCTTATCGTAACCATAACGTGATCGTTGTTTTCATTATACGTCGCGGGGGATAGGGTAGGGCCAAATGTTTTGGAGGCTAGCCGATATGTCCGTTTATCCACGCAATTTCTCTCACATTGGCCTGTCGGTCACCGATCTGGACAGCGCCGTCAAATTCTATACAGAGGTACTGGGGTGGTACCTGATCATGCCGCCGACCACCATCACTGAAGACCAAACCGCAATTGGCATAATGTGCACGGATGTTTTTGGTGAGGGGTGGGGCTCGTTCCGCATCGCCCACCTGTCCACGGGTGATCGTATCGGCGTCGAGATATTTGAGTTTCCCAACGCCGAGCGTCCGGAGAATAACTTTGAATACTGGAAAACGGGGGTTTTCCACTTCTGCGTACAAGATCCGGATGTCGAAGGCCTAGCCGCCAAGATCGTCGCTGCGGGCGGTAAGCAGCGGATGCCGGTGCGTGAATACTTTCCAGGTGAGAAGCCGTACCGCATGGTTTACATGGAGGATCCGTTCGGCAACATCCTTGAAATCTACAGCCACAGCTACGAGCTCACCTACTCGGCGGGAGCTTATCAATCATGATTCTGGCAACAACACACCGCGCTTTTACCTGGCATGGCAGCGCTGACCCAGCAGAGCTGAGACTCAATGAGATCCCTCTTCCTAGGCCGGAAGCGGGCGATGTGCTCATTCGTAACGTCGTGATCGGCCTCAATCCTGTGGATTGGAAAGTCTTGGGTGGGCGTCTGGTCAGTTGGCAGCCAGGTCACGTACCAGGTGTAGATGGTGCGGGTGTTGTGGTTGCTGTCGGTGAGAATGTCCCAGCTTCTTGGATTGGCCAACGTGTTGCTTACCACCAAAGCCTTAGTCGTCATGGTAGTTTTGCGGAATATACCTCTGTGAAAGCCAGAGCAGTCCTTCGGGTTCCGGCAAGCGTGAGTTGGGAACAAGCAGCCAGTCTCCCGTGCCCAGCACTCACCGCGTGGTTGGCTCTCGAAAAGCTACCACAGTCATGTCAGACGCTGCTGGTGAGTGGGGCTGGTGGATCTGTTGCAAATCATCTGATTCAGATAGCTGTGCGGCGAGGGTTCAAGGTCAGCTCGCTGAGCCACCCGCGGCATGCGCAACGGCTGACCGATCTGGGGGTGTTCGACTGCATGGAGGGCCCTCTCGTTGAGGCATGGGATGGGCCCATGGTGTTCGACGCTGTAATAGACACGGTGAACGCTCAACATGCTGCGCGACTCGTGGCCGCGCTTAGGGCCAACGGTCACTTGGTATGCGTTCAAGACCGGCTCCAGGCGTCTCCAGTACCACCTTTCACTCGGACGATTTCGATGCACGAGGTGGCACTGGGTGCGTTGCATACGTTCGGTGACGATCGTGCCTGGCAAGACCTCGTAGATGCAGGCGAGAGTATCCTCACCTCAGTGGGGAGGGGCGAGTGGGAGCCTGAGAGTTTTAATGTCGCCTCGTTCGAGCGTCTTCCAGATCATCTTGAAGGCCTGCAGCATCGAGCCTTTAGCGGTAAAGGCTTGGTCCGCATCACGAGCGATGAGTTGGGCAACTTGCCGTGACGTGTGCAATGTCTCAAGCTTTCCCCAGTGCTCATGACTGAATGATGAACCGTCCAATTCGAGTGCTGAGTATTTCCACCCCGTCGTTTGCTAACCAAAGGTATCGCAATGCACAGTGCCCCCGAAGGAAATGAGATCATCATTGGCGCCGACTTGGGCGGTACTAAGCTGCTGCTATTATGCGGAGCTCATTCAAGACGTTTTGAAACGGGGCCCGGCTACACACCCGAAGACTTTGCTACCCAACTCTATGCCTTCATCGAAGATGTGGGTCTAAGCCCGGTTCGTATTGGAATCGCGGTGCCTGGTCTGGTCGCTCGCGACGGCGAGATCGTTAGCTGCGATGTCCTACCCTGTCTGACAGGCTGGCGTCCAGAAACCTCCCTCAAAGCACTTGGGTGCCAAATAACAGTTATCAATGATGTCGAGGCGGCACTGCAGGAAGAAATGCAGGATGTTGGTAATGATTTTACTGGTGGCGTGATTATGGCGGGCACTGCCATCGGTGCTGCATTCATGACTCACGGACGGGAATTACGTGGTGTTAATGGCTGGGCTGGGGAGCTTGGGTATTTACCGCTACACGTTGATGGTTCAGTCAAGAGGCTGGATGAGATAGCCGGTGGCGGCGCTATGGCCAACTTGCTTGGCATCAGTGGAGAAGCCCTCGCTCGATTGGCGAATGATGATGACCCTATCGCCACGGCAACAGTGAGGGCCGGTGGTGAGGCGTTGGGTCTAGGGATGGCCAGTATCATAAATTTGCTCAACCCCTCGCGTCTGGCAGTGGGTGGTGGCAGTTTGAAACTGAAAGGCTACTGGGAAGCTGCTTTGCTTGCAGCCGAGACTCATGCTATTCCATCACTATGGAACGCTTGCATTGTCAAACGAGTGAAGTCGGAAGATTTTGTAGCGGCGCTAGGATCTATACGAGCAGCTCAGCGGGATGCAGCTTAATCAGGTGCGAGATTTTGAATAGCCAAAATGCATCAATGTAGAACAGAAATGCTCACGTCGTCGGAGGTCATAGCACTGAGCCGTGGCGCACACAAGGATCTGAAGTCGTGGTCGTTGTTCGTGGCGCTGACGGAGTTTGTCTGGCAGAACACAACCCTGGTCTCGAATGCAGCTAGGTGGGCGTCTATTTGGTTTGAGATGGAGATCGTCAACGCACTCGCGTTGGCTGAGTGGGAGGAACAGGGTTCTCCTTTGGCATGGCACGAGCGGTGGTGCGAAGGTTACCAGGCGGATGCTCAGGCCTTATTGTCTGAACTCACCTGCCTGATCGTCACGCAGGCACCAACTCAATAGTTCATCGTGGCGATTAGGTAAGCGACCGGCCGTAGGGTTACCGCTTTCAGAGCAGAATCTGAGCAAGATGCTTATGCCTGAAGCTCACCGCACAAACAGACATTGCTGGTGCCCTAAGTGTAGAGAACGGCCTTGGGAATGGCTGAGGCGGGAGAGTCCCTCTTGAAGCAAACTCTTCAGGCGATACGGGCCCATCAGCAAGCCGTTGATGACGCCCGGCCAGTCGACGAGATGGAACGTCTTGAGCAGGTATTTCTTAGCCAGCAGTCGGCATGGCTACAGTCGTACACTCGACAAAGGCACTGAACTGTTACTGCGGGGCATGAGTGCCATTGACACGTGGGAGCCTCATTAACAAGAAAATGAGGGCTAGTAAGCCACTTCGTGTGGGGCTGATTGGGAATATGGAGCGAGAAAAAGGCAACCAGCCCCCCAGATCCTCCTTTGTACCACAGGCCATAGAGGCCAGGAGGCGCTCAAGCGGCGCGGCTGCTTCTGTCGATTGCAAAGGGCCGCAGGGCCTGTGCTGGCCGGGGCATTTCAGCTCCGGCCAGAACTGGCCTGTGCAGGCTTTGCTAGGTTGACGAACCCAGGTTGCCTGCAGGGGCTGCACGGCGCACGCTACATACGCCCCAGGTCAGCCCCAACACCGCCGCGATCACCGAGGCCGATAGCACGCCAAGTTTGGCTGCCCCCAGTGAGCCGGGGTCGACGAACGCCAGGTTGGCGATGAAGATCGACATGGTGAAACCGATACCGGCCAACAGGCCCACCAGCGTGATGCTGCGCCAGTTCACCCCGGCGGGAAGCGCGCACCAGCCCAGGCGTACCATCAACCAGCTGACGCTGATGATGCCCAAGGGCTTGCCTGCGACCAGGGCGACTACCACGGCGATCATGACCCATTGTGGGCCCGCTGCGGACAGGTCGACCCCAGCCAGGCTGACCCCGGCATTGGCCAGGGCAAACACTGGCATGATGCCGTAGGCTACCCAAGGGTGCAGCGTGCCTTGCATCCGTACCACCGGCGGCAGCAGTTCTCGCTGTGCCAGGCGCAGGCGTTTCAGTGGGTCGATGAGTTCGCTGGCATCGCGCTCTGGTGCTTTGGCGCGGCCCAGCAACTCGTTGGTGAAGCGGCTAATGGCATCCAGAGGGCGCTCACGCATCGGCATGGCGGCTACCGGGGTCATCAGCCCGAGCACAACGCCGGCGAGGGTCGGGTGGGCACCGGTCAACAGGATGCCCAGCCAAACGATCGCACCGGGCACGATATAGGCGTAGGCCGATCCCACACCAATCTTCTGCAGCGCGATTACCATCAGCAGGCCGATCGCCGCGACGCCGAAACCGCTGTAGTCGAGGCCACCCGAGTAGAAGACCGCGATGATCAGCACAGCGATAATGTCATCGATGATCGCCAGGGCAAGCAGGAACACACGTACGTTGGACGGAATCGACTTGCCCAGCAGGGCCAATACGCCTACCGCAAAAGCGATATCGGTGGCCGTTGGCACTGCCCAACCCTGTTGGTCGGCTGGCGAATGAACGATACCGAGGTAGAGAAGCGCCGGTGCGGCTACGCCGCCGACCGCAGCGGCCATGGGCAGCATGGCCTGGCGCAGGCTGGCCAGGGCACCCTCGTGGATTTCGCGGCGGATCTCCATGCCCACCACCAGGAAAAAGATGGTCATCAGCCCATCATTGACCCAGAAATGCAGGGACTGCGAATACACATACGAGCCCACGCCGAACGTTATCGGGGCGTGCCACAGGGCTTCATAACTGTGTGCGGCAGGGGAATTTGCCCAGATCAGGGCGGCGACAGCGGCAACCAACAGGACGATGCCACTGACTGCTTCGATGTGCAAAAAGCGTTGAAGGCTGGCGAAGGCGCGCTCGGCCAGTTTCTGGGCGCGAGGCAAATCTGTTTTAGGCATAGGCGCAAGTACTCCCGCATGGCGGCCCGACCTGCGCTGTTCTTTAACCTGCCTCACTGCACCATGCAGCAGACACCCGGGCGTTAGTCTACCGAATAACCGCATTCAGATGAACCCGAATGCGGTTATCGATCATTAGCCGCGGGGCTGCCTGGACAGCGGGCGCCTGCGCTCGATCACTGGATCAGTGGCACACCGCTGAGTTTCTGCAGTTCATCGAAGTCGATGTCTGCGCAGATTTCGATCACTTTCAACCCATCAGCCGTGACTTCCAGCACTGCCAGGTCGGTGTAGATACGGCTGACGCAGCCAATACCGGTCAGCGGGTAGGTGCATTCAGGCACCAGCTTGCTTTCGCCTGTCTTGGTCAGGTGGTCCATCATCACGAACACCTGGCGCGCGCCGGTGGCCAGGTCCATCGCGCCGCCCACCGCCGGGATCGAACCCTCGGCGCCGGTGTGCCAGTTGGCCAGGTCGCCCTTGACCGAAACCTGGAAGGCACCCAGTACCGCGATGTCCAGGTGGCCACCGCGCATCATCGAGAACGAGTCGGCATGGTGGAAGAAAGCGCCACCGGTCAACAGCGTCACGTGCTGCTTGCCGGCATTGATCAGGTCATCGTCTTCTTCGCCCGGGGCCGGGCTAGGGCCCATGCCCAGCAGGCCGTTTTCGCTGTGCAGGAATACTTCCTTGTCACCCAGGTAATTGGCCACCAGGGTCGGTGCGCCGATGCCGAGGTTTACGTAGGCACCTTCCTGAATGTCTGCGGCCACGCGCTTGGCCATCTCGGTACGGGAGAGCTTTTTGGTGATGGTCATGGCAGGCCTCATTCAGCGGTGGCAAGCGAAGCAGCGCTGGTGCCGGTGACGGCGACGACGCGCTGGACGAAGATACCCGGGGTAATGATGTGTTCCGGGTCCAGTTCACCCAGTTCGACAACCTGGTCGACCTGGGCGATGGCCGTCTTGGCGGCCATGGCCATGATCGGGCCGAAGTTGCGCGCCGCCTTGCGGTAGACCAGGTTGCCCCAACGGTCGCCTTTGTGCGCCTTGATCAGCGCAAAGTCGGCGTGCAGCGGCATTTCCAGTACGTACATGCGGCCGTCGATTTCACGGGTTTCCTTGCCTTCGGCCAGCAGCGTGCCGTAGCCGGTTGGCGAGAAGAACGCACCAATGCCCGAGCCCGCTGCGCGGATACGCTCGGCCAGGTTGCCCTGGGGTACCACCTCCAGTTCGATCTTGCCGGCGCGGTACAGTTCGTCGAACACGTACGAGTCGGACTGGCGCGGGAACGAGCAGATCACCTTGCGCACGCAGCCGGCCATCAGCAAGGCTGCCAGGCCGATCTCGCCGTTACCGGCGTTGTTGCTGATGATGGTGAGGTCGCGGGCGCCGGTGGCGATCAGGCCATCGATGAGCTCGGACGGCATGCCGGCAGTGCCGAAGCCACCGACCATGATGGTCGATCCGTCGGTGATCCCTTCCACCGCGCTGGCGATGGACTCGTACGTTTTATTGATCAAGGCGAGCTCCTGGTTGTTCCTGGAGTTGGAGTTGTCGGGCTGGCCGGCGCCTTTAAAGCGGTGGGCCTGTCAGCATGTGCAATCGCTTGCTGACTTTGGCCATAGCGTGCCGCAAGACAGGGCTACAGTAGAGGGGGTTTGGCGGAATTCGTGCGATTATCGAACTGTTGTGCGATCTGCGAGCATCCCGAACGGCGGTGCAGTCCCGTGCGCTCAGGGGCTTGGCGCCTCACTTTGCACCTGAATGGTGCTACCCGCCACCCGAATGGTGTGTTTTTGCACTGCTAGCGGGCGGGATGCGGTGGTAGACCGTGATTCTACCCCGATGCCTCTATTGGCCTGCGACTTGCTATCAAATTGCCATTCGATGTCGCGTATGGTGAAGATAATGTCGCTTTCCAGTGGTTCCATGCAGTTGTCATCCCAAGAGAAGGGCTGGCTGCCCTGGTTTGGTAGAACCGGCAAGTTCAGCATGGGCTGGGCATGTCACTTGAACCGGGCAAATTATCCGCAAATCGAGCAAACCTTCGAGGCCATTGCCCAGACCCGCGTCCGTTTGCTGCAGGAGTGGGCGCACGAACAATGGGAGCACCTCGCCGAGCTGGCCGAGCAACTGGCCCCCGGCTTTGACCGGCTGGGCAGCGCGCAATTGCAGGACAAGCTGGCTCAGGCCGAGGACTTCTCCGAGCTGTTCGTCGTCGACCCCACTGGCAAGGTGCTTGCCTCGACCTGGCCGCAACGGGCAACAGCGCCCGTCGAGCACACCCGTGCGCTGGCGCAGGGGCTGAAGGCGCCATTTTTGCACGGCCCCTATTGCGACCCGCTGACCTTGAGCATCGGCCCGTCCTCTTCGCGCTTTCACGATGAGGTAACCCTGATGTTCTACCAGCCTGTGAAGGTTACCGGCAACGTCGTGGGTTGCCTCTGTGGTCGCGTACCCAACGATGTGCTGGGCGATCTGATCCAGCGCGAGGCTGGGCATATTTACGCCGAATCGGGTGACAACTACCTGTTCATGGCGCAGTCGCGCTTCGACCCGACGATCCAGCCGGGTACGGCGTTGTCGCGCTCGCGTTTCGAAGATTCAACCTTCACCCACGGCGAGAACCTGAAAAACGGCGTTCACACGGCGTGGGGCACCGTGCAGGTGCAGCGCCATACCGAGCTGGAGCTGCGTTTTACCGACCCATCCACCCGCGAGCTGCACCCGGGGGTACGCGAAACCATCCGTTGCGGCGCCAATGTGTTCGTTACCTACCCCGGGTATTCCGACTACCGTCATGTGCCAGTGGTGGGCAAGGGCGTGACCTTCCAGCTGCCGGGCTCGCCGGACCGCTGGGGAATGATGTGCGAGGCAGACCTCGAGGAAGTGTACCGGCGCCGCTCGCTCAGTTATGGCTTGATGAAGCCCTACCTTGCGACGATGGTCGGCCTGTTCGGTTGCAACTACCTGGTGCAGCACTACGCGGGCCTGCCGCAGGGCCTGAACGAGGTGGTCGAAGCCTTGGCCATGCTCGCCGCCGCGGTGCTGTTCGGCATGCTCGGGCCGCGCCGAGTGGCGGCGCGCCTCAATGGCATGAGCAATGTGCTGCGGACCATCGCCGAGGGTGAGGGCAACCTGCGCCAGCGGCTGGATACCCACACGGTGGGCAACGATGAAAGCGGCGACATGGCCCGCTGGATCAACAGCTTCATCGACCGCCTGGATGCAGTGGTAGGGCAGGTGGTCAAGGCCAGCCACACGGTGGGCGTCACCAACCAGATGATGCTGGGCCGTAGCCAGGATGCCAGCGTCACTTCGGCTGACGTGGCCGAGGCCGTGCATCAGATGATGATCATCATGGAAGAGCAGTTGGGCGAATTGCAGCAGGCCTCGGTCAGCGCCGAGCAGATGAAGCAGGCCATGGACGAAGTGGTCACCCGCGCCCGCGAGCAGTTCCAGGCGGTGCAGGCCGGTACGCAGTCGATCCGCGACGTGGTGGCGCGCTCGTCCTCCAGTGTGCAACGCCTTGACAGCCGCATGGTCGAGATCGACAACATCACCGGGTTGATCAGTGACATTACCAACCAGACCAACCTGTTGGCGCTCAATGCTGCGATCGAGGCGGCGCGCGCTGGCGAGCACGGCCGTGGTTTTGCCGTGGTGGCCGACGAGGTGCGCAGCCTGGCGGCGCGAACGGCGCGGGCTGCCGATGACATACGCACCATGGTCGAGAGCCTGCAGGGTGAGACCCGTCAGGCCGTGAGTTTCATGGAGCGGGGCGTGCAGGACGTGGACAGCAGCCTGCGCCTGGCCGAGGACGCCTCGTCCGAAAACGTGCAACTGCACCAGGCGGTGGAGGGTATGTTCGCGATCATCCAGCAGCTCAACCGGCGCAGCCTGGAATATGGCAAGACCATCGAGCAGGTCAACCAGTCTTCCCACGAGATGCGCCAGACTGCGGTGGTGTTGCAGAGCAGTGCGCAGAAGGTGCGGGTGGATGCCGGCAAGTTGCAGAAGCTGGTCGGGCAGTTCGAGACCAGCGAAGAGGGCAAACGGGCGGCTGCCGCTTGAGTGCCGAAGCTGGCCAGGGCTGTTGTCAGCGCCGCAGTTCGGCAGCGAACTGGCCAGCCTGCAGGTGCACCTGTGCAGGCCCGCCCCAGAACGCGCCGTGGCGGACGATCACCCGTTCATGAATGGCAGCCGCCACCGCGGCCGCCGCATTGGGCGCCCTCAACAACACGAAGCTGGCCTCGTTACCCAGGTGCAGGCCGTAATCCTGCTTGCCCATGACCGCGGCACTGGCCTCGGTCGCCATCTGCAGCGCCACCCGCAGCTCTTCGTCGGTGTTGAACCCCGAGCGGTAACCGACCAGCATCGCCCGCTGCAGCATGTCGCCATTGCCATACGGCCACCAGGCATCCTGGATGTTGTCGTTGCCGGTGAACACCTGCACACCCCCGGCGCGCAAGCGCAGCACCGGCGGAAAGGCCCGGTCGCCCGGGGCATTGGTCATGATCGAGATACCTGCGCCCGCCAACGCTTCGGCGGTGTGGTCGACCACCGCGTCGGTGACGTCGCCCAGGCCGTAGGCGTGGCTGACCGCAACCAGGCCTTGCATGCCCAGGGCCTGGGTGCGCGCGGCAATGCGCTGAAGTTGGGCGATGCAGATATCGCCGGGTTCATGCAGGTGGATATCGACTTTAACGCCATGCCGCTCAGCGATGCCGAAGACGATATCCAGCTGGGCGTCAGCGTCGCCGTCCAAGGTGGTGGGGTCGATGCCGCCAACCACCTGAGCCCCTTCGCCGATAGCGGCCTCCATGACCTGGGCGGTGCCAGGGCAGGTGACCACGCCGGCCTGGGGGAAGGCCACCAGCTCGATGTCGAGCAGGTGTTTCCAGCTGTCCCGGGCTTCGAGCATGGCGTGCAGGTGACTCAGGCCGGTGGTGGCGTCCACGTCCACATGGCAACGCATGGCCAAGGTGCCGTACGCAGCTGCCTGACGCATCAGCGCGTCGGCGCGCTCGATGATGGGCGGTGCGCTCGCCAGCTCACGTTTTTCCACGGCCAGGCGCTCGCGCAGGCTGGCGACAGGTTGGTGCGGGCGCCAGCGATCACCCACGAAGCTCTTGTCCAGGTGAATGTGGCCATCAACGAAACCCGGCAATACCAGCAAGCCTTCCAGGTCGATCGTTTCGCGGGCCGGGGTGCCGGCGCGCTGCGCGCCAATGTGGCTGATGCGGCCGTTGCTGACAGCAATGTGCAGGGGCAGGCCATCGGCATCGATGGCATTGATGAACTCACGGTCGTTCATGGAACTGGCCTTTTCTACTGGGGCTTGGTGGCTTGCCACGGTAAGGCGGATGAGCGCTTGCCTCCAATTAATTATCAGGATCAAGGCCAGTGGAATTGTGGATGCGGGGCAGCGTCAGCCGGCCGCAGGGGATCGTTGTGCGGGCCCCCAGGCGGCGCTTTTCAGCCCGGCAGGCTTCACCGGCTGGGGGCACCGCGTGGGTATTCTTACTGCAAGGTGTTTGGTTTGAGGTCATCTGGCAACTGCTGCAGAGCCGCCTCCAGTTGCGCGACAGACTGGGCAAGTTGATCAGCTTCCTGGTGTTTGCCCGCACTTCTCAGGCGGTCCCGCTCAATGCGCAGGTTCAGCAGGTTTTTCTGCAGTTTCAGGGCTGAAGCGTTGAAAGGGTCCATGGGCTTCTCACACTGTGGGCTTCCGTGCCGTTGTAGGAAACATGGACCGTAGCAGCTCGAATTACCTCTAGAAACTGATGTTTCATACAGGAAAATCTGGTGTTCGCGGTATTTCCTACATTGAGCGGTAAAGTTTCCTACAAGATGCATTTCTGTATATGTCGCCACGTGCCGTCTGGCATCCAGTATCCGCTGGGTTGGGCCGGTTCTCCCTCGGCAGGCCCACTGCGCAGGGCTCGATCAGCTTTGGAAATGTTATGTTGCACTTACCTTGCACACCCAGCAGGTGCCGGGCCTTCAGCGACCTGCGCGGGACCTACCCAGAGCCGGTGCAACTTCTGCAAAACAGGGGCTGTCACAATGCTCTGCATGCCGCACGAAACACCGTGGCATTTGGTATGTATCATTGCCGTTGTCGCCCCATACATGCGCCGATGACGGGCGGTATCTGCCGCCTGAGCCTGGCGCGAAGGTTTTCCGGCCAAGGAGAGGCCCATGCACTACGTTGTGATCGAATCCCACCGCAGTGAGTACCCGCGGCCTATCCGCTTTGCCAAAGGCACTTTGCTGGAGATTGGCCCGCGCTATGAAGGCGAGCCTGGCTGGCAGGACTGGTATTTGTGCAGTTGCACCGGCCATCAGCCCGGCTGGGTGCCCGCGCAGCTGATTGAACGGCTCAGCGTTTGCCAGGGGCGGGCGCTCGATCATTACTGTGCGCACGAACTGGACGCCGACCCGGGGCAACTGGTGGAGATGGTGCGGCCGCTCAATGGGTGGCTGTGGTGTCGGCGCCATGGTAACGGCGAGCTGGGCTGGTTACCGGCAGAGAAGCTTCAGCAATTGGGCTGAGGGGCGCCCCAACGCTGCCACGTGTCGTGCGCTGCATCTGATACGCTTTTTTTGCGCCAACCTGAATCTGTAACCGTATCAGCCCAAGCCTGACAATACGCCCATTCCCGTTCACAACTGTCGAGGTTCCAATGGGCAAGCTGGCGCTGTTCCTGGGGGGTTTTCTGCTACTCACTATTCTGATCGGCCTGCTTGGCACCATTCCGCCAAGCTGAGGGTGATCGGTTTTTTCTGCGCGGCCCGTCTACTTCAAGCTCGGGCCCAATTTCCTGGCAAATAGCCACTATTCCCTTCGTCAGCATCGCTGGACCAGCGGTCGCTGCATGGCATTTTCAAGCATTAATACCTCGTGTAGTCTCCCGCCGCCGCTCATTCGGGTCGGCCTTTTCCGCTGGGAGTCGACACATTAATGGAATGCAAGAAAGGCGCCTGCGCCGCCCTGGAGTGGCGTAGCCGTTTCCTCGCCGAGGGCACGTTGGATGAGCACGGTTACGAGCAGGCGCTGCGCAATGCACAAGCGCTGGAGCAGGCTGGGGATATCAGCACGTCAGAGTGGATCGAGCTGGTAAAGCTGGCCAATGCGGCATTGCTGGGTGTGGGATAAGTCATTCTTTGCGTTGGGAAATCTGTCCACAAAAAACGTGGGTAGGTCTGTGGATAAAGTGCTGTAAGCCATGCCGGTGGCGGGCTCTGTTAAATTGAGCAGAAATTGAACAGCCTTTTCGAAGGGCTGTTCATGGCGCCCGGCCGGCCTGGCGCAGGGCTATCAGCAAGTCGCGCACCCGGGCGGGCAGCTCGCCAGCCGGGTATACCGCGTGCATCTGCGGGTCCTGGCCAGTGCTGGAGGTCAGGCGGTATGGCGCGCATACCCGCACCAGGTGCCCGGCCTTGACCTGCGCCTCGCCTACCCAGGCTGCCAGGCGCGCGATACCGGCACCCGCCAGGGCGCCGTGGTACACCGCAGTGCCCGAGGCCAGGCGCAACCGCGGCCTGGGCCGCACGCTGGTGATCTGGCCATCGCGGCAAAAGTGCCAGGCTTTGAGGATGCGCGGTGCGGTATGCAGGATCAGCGAGTGGCCTTCCAGCTGTTCGGGATGCGCCGGCGTACCGGCCAAGGCCAGGTACGCCGGGCTCGCATACAAGTGCCGCTGGTAGGGCCAAAGCGGGTAGCCGATCAGTTCGCTGGACTGCGGGAAGGCGCCGCGGACTGCGAAATCCAACTTGCCCAGCAGTGGGTCGAGCGCTTCGTCGCTGTACTGCACATCCAGCGTGACTTGGGGGTGGCGACGGGAAAAATCCGCGAGCACTTGGGGCAACAGGTGTTCGGCCAACAGTTGCGGCACGGCGAAGCGGATCCAGCCTTGTGCGTTCCCGCTGAGCGCAGCCAGTTCGTCGGCTGCATCGCGTTGCACATCCAGCAAGCGCTCGGCGTGCGGCAGCAAGCGTTCGCCCGCTGCGGTCAGGGTGACCGCATTGGCGTTGCGGTTCAGCAACTTGCTCCCGGCGTTGTCTTCCAGGGTTTGCACCGCGCGTGTAACCGCGCTGGGCGAACGCCCTAACGCCCGGGCCGCGGCGACAAAGCTGCGCTTGTGCGCGACGCTGACGAACGCCTGAATTTCCCGCAGCATGTCCAATGCCATGCGCTGCTCCTTGTTGCAGTTTTCGCAATATGGCATTTCAACACAGCCACGCCCTTTTGGTTAGCCTTGCACCTGTACCCACTGCCTGGAACCGCGTCATGATGGATATCGCTGTACTTTCTGTATTCGCCTTTGCCGCCGGCCTGATCGATGCGGCCGTGGGCGGCGGCGGCTTGATCCAGATTCCCGCGTTGTTCAACGTGCTACCCACCGCGCAACCGGCGGCATTGCTAGGCAGCAACAAGCTGGCTTCGGTGTGTGGCACGGCCTTCGCAGCGCGTTCGTTCATCCGCAAGGTCACGTTGGACTGGGGCTTGATCGTGCCCGCGGCGGTCAGCGCCTTTGTCATGTCGTTCGCTGGTGCTGCCACGGTGTCGCTGCTGCCGCCGGGGGTAATGCGCCCGGCGGTGTTGGTGCTGATCGTGCTGATGGCGGTGTACACGTTCTGCAAGAAAGACTTCGGCACCCTGCACAAACCGGCCCGAATCGGCCGCAAGGAGCAATACCTGGCAGTGCTGATCGGTGGGGCGATCGGTTTCTACGATGGCCTGTTCGGCCCTGGCACCGGCAGCTTCCTGATCTTCCTGTTCATCCGCTTCTTCGCCCTGGATTTTCTGCACGCATCGGCCTCGGCCAAGGTCGTGAACATTGCCACCAACCTGGCGGCGCTGGTGTTTTTCGTGCCGTCGGGCAACGTGCTGTACGCCATTGCCCTGCCCATGGCCCTGTGCAATATCCTTGGCGCGTTGACTGGCACCTGGCTGGCCGTGCGCAAGGGCGCGGGCTTCGTTCGCGGGCTGTTCCTGGTGCTGTTGTGCGTGCTGATCGCCAAGCTGTCGTGGGATGTGTTCGTCGGCTGACTCACACCACCTGGCGCTGCGGGTCGGCATGCTCCACACAGTTGCGGCCGTGAGCCTTGGCCCGGTACAGCGCCTGGTCGGCGCTGGCCAGCAGCAGGTCCAGGCTGGGTGACGGCATGTGCGCTTCGCAGCCGGCCACGCCAATGCTGACCGTAATTTGCAGGCATTTGTCGCCCTGGACCACGTGCAGGTCCTGCACGGCACGGCGCAGCCGTTCGGCGGTGAACGTGGCCCGCTCGGGCGCAAGGCCTGGCATCACCACGACGAACTCCTCGCCGCCCAGGCGGGCAAACAGTTCATTGTTGTGCAACTGGTCTTGCAGGGCGCCGGCGAACTGGCGCAACACCTGGTCGCCCACGGCATGGCCATGGACGTCGTTGATCGACTTGAAGTGGTCGATGTCCAGCATCATCAGGGTCAGTGGCAGTGCCTGGGCCTGCTGCCGGCTGTCCAGCAGCGCGCTCGCGCGGCGGGTGAAGGCGCTGCGGGAGAGCGCGCCGGTGAGGTGGTCGATGGTGGCCTGGTGGGCCAGGCGGGCCATGAGGCTGCGGTTGGCCTGGCTGACGCAGGCCACCACCAGCGGCCCGAGCACCAGCATGGCAATGCCCAGGCGCGCGGACAACAGTGTCGTCACCCCCGGCGCACTTTGCGGCACGCTGAAATGCATGAGGTTTTGTGCCACGGCCACGATCAGCGTACTCCCAGCGGTAAGCGCCAGCAGCGACACCAGAAACGGCGAGTAGGTCCAGGCACACCACAGCAGTGCGGCGATGGGGAAGGCGATGGCGCCAGGGCCGCCGAAGGCAATGCTGAACGCCAGTGAGGCCAGCAGCCCCAGCAGTGGTGCCAGCCGTACAGGCTGCGCGCCACCGCGTATAAGGGCTCGCATCGAGGGTGCAGTGAGCAGTACGGGCAGGATCAGCACACTGGTCGAGAACTGTTCGCTGAACCACGCCCGCCAGGTGGCGCCAAGGGACTGTTCAAACCAGGGCGCGGCCATGGCTGCTGCCATGCTGGCCGCGACCACGGCGCCGGCGGCACAGGCGGCGAACACGCTGAGTACACCCTGGGGGGTGCGCAAGCGCCGGTGCACACGGGGCAGGCGCGACAGTAGCAGCCAGAGAGTGACCACGACACCCAGGTTGCACAGGTTGAACCACAGTGCGGGCAGCCAGGCGCTGCCGCACAGCAGGTCGGCGCCGACCATGGCCAGCCACACCAGGCTGAAGCCGGCCAGCGTGGCTTGGCGCGGGTGCCGCAGCAACACGCCGGCCAGTACCGCATTCACAGGCCAGAACAATGACAGGGACTCGATCGGGCGCGCAAGAATGCCGCCCAAGGTAAGGCCGAAGGTCAGGCATAGCAGAGCAACGTAGGGCAACAGGCGCGATGGGGCTGGGAAAACCATGGGCTCGACCGGCAAGCGGAGACGAAATCCAGGACAACGCCTTGTAGCACCTGGGACTTTGCTCGGCAGTGTGTTTCGTCATGGCAGTTGATGTCAATCTGCCGCGGCCGGTCGCAATAATGCCAAATTGCCACTACTGCTTGGCGTTTTTACTGCAGGCCGAAGAACCACGGCACCATCAGCACGGTGACCAGCATCACCAGCACGGTGAACGGCACACCGATCTTGACGAAATCGGCGAAGCGATATTGGCCCGGGCCCAGCACCAACGTGTTGACCGGCGAAGACACCGGCGTCATGAACGCCGCCGATGCAGCCAGCGCCACGGTCATGGCAAACGGGTAGGGCGACATGCCCAGCTGCGCCGCCGTGCTGACCGCAACGGGTGCCATCAGCACGGCCGTGGCGGTGTTGGAGATGAACAGGCCGATCACCGCGGTAACCGCAAACAGGCAGGCCAGAATGGCACTGGGGCCGGCTCCGCCCAGCACGCTGACCAGGCCGCCCACGGCCAGGTCGATGCCGCCGGTTTTCTGCAGTGCCTGGGCAAATGGCAGCATGCCCACGATCAGCACCAGGCTCTGCCAGTGGATGGCGCGGTAGGCGCTGTTCATGTCGATGCAACGGCCTGCGCCCATCAGCAGGCAGCCGATCAGCGCGGCGATGACGTTGGGTACCACGCCGCTGACCATCAGCCCCACCATGACTGCCAGGCTCAGCAACGCCTGCGGTGCGCGAGTGCGGGCTGGTGCTACCTGGTCGATCTCTGCAGGCAGGCTCAGTACCAGGAAGTCCTTGGGTTTGCCCTGCAGCAGGCGCACAGCCTTCCACGGGCCGACCACCAGCAGGGTGTCGCCAAGGCGCAGCTTTTCTTCTACCAACTGGTCTTCAATCGCCGCTTGCTCGCGGCGCAGGCCGACCACGTTGAGGTCATAGCGGGTACGAAACGCCAGTTCAAGGATGCTTTTACCGATCAGCTGCGAGCCAGGCGGCAGCGACACCTCGGCCATGCCCAGTTCCTGGGACTGGTCGATGAAATAAGCCGCCTTGAAGTGCAGGGGCTCCAGTTGCATGGTCTGGCACAGGCTACGCAGGTTGTCATGGTTGGCGAACAGGTCGAGCAGCAGTACGTCGCCCTGGTGCAGCACCGTGTTGGAATCGGCGGTGATGACCCGGGTGGTGAACTTGTGCTGGCGCTCGATACCGATCACGTTGGCGCCATGCCGCGTACGCAGTTCCAGTTCGCCAAGGGTATGGCCGATCAGCGGCGAGTGTGGGCGAATACGCAGGCGCCGCTCGCGCCCGTTGAGCTTGTAGTCCAGTACCAGGTCCAGCAGGGTGCGGCGGCTTTCCACGCGGCCGTCCTTGCGCACTTCGCCATTGAGCCAGTTGCGGGTCAGTAGCATGTAGCCGACACCCAACACCAGCACCACCAGGCCGAAGGGGGTGAAACTGAAGAAGCTGAAGCCGGCGTGGCCATGGCGTACCAGCTCGCTGTGCACCACTACGTTGGGTGGCGTGGCGACCAGGCTGAGCATGCCGCTGATCAGGCCGGCGAAGGCCAGCGGCATCATCAGGCGGCTGGGCGAGAGCTGCAGGCGCGCGGCAATGCTCAGCACCACCGGGATGAAAATGGCGACCACGCCTGTGGAACTCATGATCGAGCCCAGGCCGGCTACCGCCACCATCAGCAGCACCAGCAGGCGCGCCTCGCTGTTGCCGGCCCGCTCGCTCATCCACTCGCCAATGCGGTAGGCAATGCCGGTGCGGACCAGGCCCTCGCCGATCACGAACAAGGCGGCGATCAGCACCACATTCGGGTCGCTGAAGCCGGCCAGTGCCTGCTCCACGCTGAGGATGCCCAGCAGCGGCAGGGCAAGGATCACCATCAGCGCAACCACGTCCATGCGTGGGCGGTTGATGACGAACAGGACAATGACGATGGCCAGCAGGCCAAGCACCCAAAGCAACTCTTGGTTCATGGGGAGGGGGTGTTCCTTCACACAGGGGCACGTTAGACAGTAGCAGCCAGTGTGCCAGCTCGCGGTGAAGGGGGTGTTGATGTACTGCAGGGTTCAAGGCCGCTGCTGCCGATCGGCGTCAGCGGCCCCGTCCAGCTCGGCTGGTCAGTGACGGTGCCGGCGGTGCTTCTTGCCGCCACGGTCGTCGTCGCCCAGATGGTTGCCCAAGGCGCCCCCGGCGGCGCCACCCAGGCCTGCGCCTACGGTCGAGCCGGTCTGCCCGCCAACTGCACCGCCCAGCAATGAGCCGCCCGCCGAGCCCAGGCCGCCGCCCAGCGCCGCTTCGGTACGGTTGCCCTTGCGAGCCCCTACCGCACTGCCTGCTGCGCCGCCAACGCCAGCACCAATGGCTGCGCCGGTCTTGCCGCCCAGTTGCTGACCAACCACATTACCCAATACGCCACCCAGGCCACCGCCGATGGCGGCATTACCATCACCGGCGAAAGCGCCTTGGCATAGCAGCAGGCCAAGGGCAACGGAAGGCAGAGTCAGACGCATGATATGAACCTCGAAAATTTCACCAGGTTAAGGTGCCGCCTGAACGGCGGCGAGCCGGGGCTGTAGCCGCTTCAGCGTTAGTAGCGGTCGCCGCGGTATTGACGCTCGTCATCGTCGCGGTCATGCCGGTGGTGGCGATGGTCACGGTCGCGATCACGCCAGCCATCGTCGTCATGGTAGCGATGGCTGTGGCAACCTGCAGTCAGCAGTACAACAGCAACCAGCGAAAGGCTTGCAAGACGGTTTGTCACGAGATAGGTCCTTGATCCACAAAGGTTTACCGCACACTTTCTGAGACCCGGATCGATCCATTTGGTTTCCTGGGCGGGCAAAAATTTGTGCTATCCACGATCTTCCACGTGCTTCTCGGTTGCTGTTCTGTCCCGTACGGTCATGGCCGGGCGCCCGTGGCGGCTCTAGACTGCACGGTAAGCCGCAGCCAAGACGGCATTCTGCCACTCAGTGAATCATGATGATCGCGCATACTCCTACCTTGTTCGCCGCTGTTGCTTTGGTTGCCACCATCCTGGCGTTCTGCCTGTTGCTGGTCGGGCACGGCAACCGCCGCGACAACCTGATGCTCACCGGTTGCGGGTTGCTGGTGCACGCGCTGGCTTACGTCTGCTACACCCTTTACGCCCAGGCCCCCCTGTGGCTCAGCTACGGGCTGGGCAACAGCCTGCTTTCGCTGGCGCTGGCCTTCTATACGGCCAGCTTGTTCCGTGTGCGCGAGCGGGTAGTGCCCTGGCGGGTCATTTTCATCATCCCGGCGTTCATGCTGGTGGGGTTGATGCTGCTGCTCGATACCCTGGAGCCGCGCATGTTGCTGGCGACCCTGGTGCTGATGTTGCAATGTGCGCTGATCCTTTATTGGGCATGGCGCCATGGCGAACGACCGGGCAAAGCGCACCTGCTGCTGGAGATCGGTGCGCTGATCAGCCTGGTAGGCCTGGGCATGCGGGTGGTTGCGGTGGCCAATGGCACGGCTGTGGAAATGCGCTATGACACCAGCAACCTGAAACAGAGCATCTCGGTAGCCATTGGCACCGTGACGGTCATGATGTATTCGATCGGGCTGGTGCTGATGGCCAAGGAGCGCAGTGAATCGCGCCTGCAGCACCTGGCTTTGCATGATGTGCTCACCGGTACCCTCAACCGTCGGGCGATTCTCGAGCGCTTTGCCAGCGAACTGGACCGCGCACGCGGGCAGCAGGCGAGCCTTGCGGTGGCGATGATCGATATCGACCATTTCAAGCGCATCAACGACTTGTATGGGCACTTGGCCGGTGACGAAGTGTTGTGCCATTGCGTACGCCAGTTGCAGCAACGCCTGCGCCAGGGCGATAGCCTCGGGCGTTACGGTGGAGAGGAGTTTCTGTTGCTGCTGCCTGCTACCGACCGCGCCGGGGCGCTGACTGCCGTGCAAGGGCTGCGCGAGGCCATTGCGCGCAGCCCGGCCCGGTTTGCCGGTGACCACATCGAGCTACGTTTCAGCGTTGGCCTGTGGTGCGGTGTGCCGGGGAACAAAGACAGCACCGCCAGCCTGTTGGCGCAGGCCGATGCGGCGCTTTACCACGCCAAGGCCGCCGGGCGCGACACCGTGCACATGGTGGCGCTGGACGCAGCGGGTTGAATCAGGACGCAGGCTGAATGGCCAGCACCACGCCGTTGGTAATCTGTATCAGCACATAGTGATCGCCCATGCGCACCCAGTGGCTTTCCTTCTCAGGCTGTGGCAGGCCCTTGGCTTTCCAGTTCTTGATGGCTTCCTCGTCACGCTTGTACTGGTCTGGCGCTTTGTCACCGACCTTCAGCTCGCGGTTGTGGGTTTCCGGCGCAGTGACGCTTTCTTCGCTCGAGGGGGCAGCGGTGGCGGCCAATGGCAGGCAGGGCAGGGCGGCTAACAGTAGATAGTGCAGTTTCATGGCAATGTCCTTATGACGGCTTGTATTGTCTGCGACAGCGGAATACGCGTGACAATTCACTCGCGCTGCGTGCCAATGCTAGAGTCGCTTCTTTTTCAAACCCCCGAGGATGGAACATGCGTGCGATTCTGCCGATGGCTGCGGCGCTGATGCTGGTTGGTTGTGCTGCTGCGACCATGGACACTGCCCGCGGCGGCAAGCCGACGGCGCAGCTCGACTCGCAGAAGGCGCCAGAGCTGGTGGCCCAGTGCATTCAGTACAGCTGGCAGGAAGAGAGGGTGTTCGGTGACGATGCCAGTGGCTACCTGCAGCCGCGCAAGCAGGGTGGGTTGACGGTGTATACGCGTGAAGCCGAAGCGTTCGTGGATGTGTACCCGCAGGCCGGTGGCACGCGGGTCGACTACTACGCGCAGAAGCACGACGGCGTGGCGCTGCAGCGCCGGGCAGCGGCAGCGACCTGCTTGTAAGGGGATTTGGCTACCCTTTGGCGGACAGAGACAGCTGGTTTACATTTTTTTGCAAGGTAGTTCTGTCGGCCAGTGAGTGCGGCGTCTAGCATCAATTGCTCGCATTCAAGGAAGACACCATGGACCATTCCCTGCAACTCAACCGTGCCAGTTGGGATGAACGCGCCCCGCTGCATGCTGCCTCGAAGGACTACGCAATCGAACAGCTCGTCCGCGACCGCGACCGGCTGTCCGACACCGTGCGTTTTGATTTGCCATTGTTGGGCGATATCGACAGCCTTGATGTGATCCACCTGCAGTGCCACATCGGCACCGACACCCTCTCCCTGGCCCGCCTTGGCGCACAGGTGTGCGGGTTGGACTATTCTGCCGCTTCGTTGGCCGAGGCCAGGGTGTTGGCAGCACGCTGCAAAACGTCTATCGAGTATGTCGAGTCTGATGTTTACGCGGCTGACAAGGCGCTGCCAGGGCGCACCTTCGATCTGGTCTACACCGGTATTGGCGCGCTCTGCTGGCTGCCTCGCATCGAGCCCTGGGCCCGTACCGTCGCGGCCTTGCTGAAACCGGGCGGGCGGCTGTTCCTGCGCGATGGCCACCCCATGCTGATGGCTGTCAACGAGGACCACCAGGACCGCTTGCAGCTCGAATACCCCTATTTCGAGCAGCAGGAGCCAACGGTGTGGCATAGCGACCAGACTTACGTCGAAACCGATCAGCGGCTGGCTCACAGCGAAACCCACGAATGGAACCACGGTCTTGGCGAGGTGATCAGTGCCTTGCTGAGCCACGGCCTGCACCTGACCACGCTGGTCGAGCACCAGAGCATTCCCTGGGAGGCGCTGCCAGGGCAGATGATCAAGGGCGACGACGGCGAGTATCGCCTTCGCGAACAGCCCGCACGCCTGCCCCTGAGCTATACCCTGGTGGCGGTCAAAACCTGATCAGGACAGAAAACCACCGTCGACGTTCAGCGCGGTGCCGGTGGTATAGCTGGAGGCATCGCTGGCCAGGTAGAGCACCGCGCCGGCCATCTCCTTGGGGTCGGCCACGCGTTTGAGGGGGATCTGCTGCAAGGCCGTGTTGAGAATGGCATCGTTCTTCACCAGCGCCGAGGCGAACTTGGTGTCCGTGAGGCCCGGCAGCAGGGCGTTGCAGCGGATACCGAACTGGGCGCATTCCTTGGCGAACACTTTGGTCATGTTGATGACCGCTGCCTTGGTTACCGAATAGATACCCTGGAACAGGCCTGGCGAAACCCCGTTGATCGAGGCCACGTTGATGATGCTGCCGCCGCCATGTTCGCGCATCAGCTTGCCGGCCTCGACCGACATGAAGAAGTAACCGCGGATGTTGACGTCCACGGTTTTCTGAAAGGCGCCCGCGTCGGTGTCCAGCACGTTGCAGAATTGCGGGTTGGTGGCGGCGTTGTTGACCAGCACATCCAGGCGCCCGAACTGCTCGCGGATGCCGGCAAACACGTGCTGGATCTGCTCCAGTTCACCGATGTGGCAGGCCACCGCCGTAGCCTTGCCCCCTGCAGCGGTGATGGCGTCCGCAACTTGCTGGCAGCCCTCCAGCTTGCGGCTGGAAACGATCACGTGGGCACCTTGCTGCGCCAGCAAGTGCGCAATGGCCTCGCCAATGCCACGGCTAGCGCCGGAAACGAAGGCAATTTTGCCATCGAGGTCGAACAGGTGGGTCTTGGGCATGCTGTTTTCCTTGTAATCCGTGGTGGGCGGGGCTCAAAGGCTGGACTTGGCGATGACCTGCAGGGTCATCTGTTCCAGCAAGCGGTTCATGTGGATGAACTGGGCGAAGCGCTTGTCCTGGGTCTGGCCGTGGTAGTAGCGGTAGTAGATCTGCTGGACGATGCCGGCCAGGCGGAACAGGCCGTAGCAGTAGTAGAAATCGAAGTTTTCCAGGCGTATTCCGGCCCGCTCGGCGTAGTAGTCAACGAACTGCCGACGGCTGAGCATCCCTGGTGCATTGCTGGGTTGGCGGCGCATGAGTTGCACTGGGGCCGGGTCACCGGCTTCGATCCAGTAGGCGAGGCTGTTGCCCAGGTCCATCAAAGGGTCACCCAGGGTGGCCATTTCCCAATCCAGTACACCGATGATGCGCATAGGGTTGTCCGCGTCGAGGATCACGTTGTCGAAGCGGTAATCGTTGTGCACGATGCCGGGCCGCGGGTGGTCGGCGGGCATTTTCTCGTGCAGCCAGGCGGTCACGTGTTGCCAGTGCGGCGCATCCGGTGTCAGGGCCTTCTCGTAACGGTTGGTCCAGCCTTCTACCTGGCGCTGCACGTAGCCTTCCGGCTTGCCCAGGTCGGCCAGGCCGCAGGCGCTGTAGTCCACCTGGTGCAGTTCGACCAGCCGATCGATGAAGCTTTTGCACAAGGTTTCGGTGCGCTCGGCATCCAGCTTGAGTTCAGCCGGAATGTCCGAGCGCAGGATGACGCCCTTGACCCGTTCCATCACATAGAATTCGCTGCCGATCAGGCTGGTGTCGGTGCAGTGTACGTAGGCCTTTGGGCAGTACGGGAAGCCGCTGTTCAGTTGGTTGAGGATACGGAACTCGCGGCCCATGTCGTGGGCGGACTTGGCCTTCTGGCCGAACGGCGGGCGGCGCAGCACCAGGTCGCGACCAGGGTAGCTGACCAGGTAGGTGAGGTTGGAAGCGCCGCCCGGAAACTGGCTGATGCTGGGCTGGCCATCAAGGCCGGCGATGTTGGCCTTCAGATAAGAATCGATGACGCCCGCGTCGAGCTCTTCGCCGGGGCGTGCCTGGGTGGACTGGTCGGTGAGCGTCATGCGTTTTCCTTATTCTCGATCGCAGGAACTATTGGCTAATCTAATGGCCTGCCCGTTATGGAACAAGCGTCCCAGGTGCGTAATAGGTGGGGGTGTTGCTGTACGATCAGCTGCCTTGATGCAGCCATTGATGGGTGGTGCAGGCAAAAAAAAAACCGAAGCCGGTCAGGCTTCGGTTTTCGATCATGCGCTGCTCCCGGCCTTCAGGATGGGAACAGTTCGCTCAACTTCATCGACAACATCATGTCGCCTTCTACGCGCAGCTTGCCGCCCATGAAGGCCTGCATGCCGTCGGTTTCGCCACTGACGATGCCCTTCAGGGTTTCGCTGTCCATCACCAGGGTGCAGTTGGCATCCGGGTTTTCACCTTCCTGCAGTTCGCAGGTGCCGTCCTTGACGATCAGTGCGTAGTGCTTGTCTTCATCGGTGATGTTGAAGCCGAACACCAGGTCCAGGCCGGCGGCAGCGGATGGGTTGAACTTCTCTTGCATCTTTTTGACGGCATCAGCTACGGAGGTCATGGCGCATTCCTTATTGAGTGATTTACACGTCCCCGCAGGGACATAACTAGCCGGCTTTATCGGTAAGTGACAAGCTCCGGCGCCCTCAACAGCTGCACATGGGCCTGGCTGTTGAAGGAAGCCAACGCCACGTCGCGGCCGCGAAACTTCAGCTGGCTGAGCGACGTGTTGATGATCTGCCAGTTCAGCGCGAACGCCTGGCTGGGGGTGATACGGGTCACCAGGTGGAGCAGGGCAGCAATGGTGCCCCCCGAGGTGAAGATAGCGATGTTGTCGCCGCTGCCGGCTGCATCCAGCACGCGTTGCAGGCCGGCGTGCACACGGCCGGTGAAGGCCTGCCAGGTTTCCAGGTCATCGCCGCCGTGCTCGCCATCGTGCCAGCGCTGCACCATCAGTGCGAACAGGCGCTGGAACTCGCTGCGGTGCTCGGCACCGTTGCGCAGCACTTGCAGCGCATCGGGCTCTGCCGGCAGCAGCCCAGGCAGCATGGCCCGGATAACACCGTCGGCATCGAACTCGTTGAATGCCACGTCGGTCTCTACAGCGGGTACCGGGCAACCCGTAGCGTGCAAGGCCTGCAGCGCCAGGCGCGCGGTGTCCTGCTGGCGGCGCAGGTCCCCAGCTACGCAGCGGTCCAGCCGCACGCCGAGTTGGGCCAGGTGTTCGCCCAGCGCCAGGCTCTGACGTTCGCCCACTGGCGAAAGTACGTCGTAGTCAGCGGCACCGAAAGAGGCTTGGCCGTGTCGGATCAGGTAGAGGTTGCCCACGGAAGGTTCCGGCCTGTAGGAGGTTGCTGCGAGGTTAGGACGCGGCACAGAGGCTGTCAACGAAAAACATACAAGCGTTTGAAAAGGTTGTTTGAAAGATGTTGCCAGCGTTTGCGTACGCTGGCAGCACGCTAGATGCACCGGTATGCTTGCAACAGTTACGCGCCGTGATGGCGCTGGTATTTAAGGAGTCAACGTGGAGTTTCTCGCCAACTGTCCTTGATCTCGGGTAAAGCCAAGCAGCACGGGGCTTCCACCCAAAATGTCCATCCTTACCGCTGAATCCAGTGTCACAAATCGTCCCAACGTGTCACAAATCGCAGTGCCCTACGTCTACCGTAGAGCCTCTGGGCGCTATCACCTTCGAGTTCGCCTCAAGGGCTGCCACACCTCCTGCACGATCTCGCTCAAGACCACCAATCGACCTGCTGCCATGACAACTGCCAAGCACCTGCTTCAGACCCTCAAAGCGTTCCACCTCGACAACCCAGAGGCATCTTGGGGGGAACTACGGGATAACCTTCGGGACATCGCTGAGGAAGCCTTGGGCAACCCACAAGGCGAAGCCTATGGGCTGGTCCTGTCTGAGGTCTCCGAGAACCTCGCTCAGATAGCCGAGACGATGCCCATGAGGTTAGCCCAAGCGCAGGCCGTTCTGATGGCTCAGAGGGTTCTGGAGGCTGCTCAAGGGCGGCACAGCGGAGACCTGAGAGAGCTGGTCGAGCTGCTCAATGGGGACCTGAAGGGACCTATAGGCAGTGTTAATCAAGTAGGAGATGTCGATAGTCGTGAGCCTGTGCCTGTCCCTGTCCCTATCTGTAAGTCGCTCTCCACGGACAGCTCTACGACCACATTCCAGTCCCTCTACGAAGCCTTCAAGGCTGAGCGTGGCGGGGACAAGTCGGCCAATACCTTGAAGAACTGGAAGAGCAGCACCAGCACCATCGTTGCGCACCTCAGGGACACCGATATGTCCAAGCACACAAGGGCAACCTTTGTGGGCCTTCGTGATGCTCTCTTGGCTGATGGTCGTAAGCCATCCTCTGTTAACAAGGTCATGACCCATGCCTCCACTGTCATTGGCTGGGCTGTGGCTACGGGTCTCATTGAGCGTGACTACTCCAAGAAGCTGACTATCACCAAAGGGGCGGATAGCGACCGCACAGCCTTCACTGGGGACCACCTAAAGGCTCTCCATGACTGGGCAATGGGCAACCTTGGGAACGACTGGAAAGCATCTGTCATTGCCCTTGGGGTTGCCACCGGGGCACGCATTGGAGAGATTCACCAGCTCACCGGCAGTGACATCTATGAGGATGGCGGTCACTGGGTCATGGACATCAACGACAAGGACGGGAAGACCCTCAAGAACTCATTCAGTCGTCGCACAGTGCCACTGCTGGGAATCCCAGAGGACCACCTTGAGAAACTCTCGCAGACCCAAGGGCGGTTGTTCACTCAGTCCAAGAGTGGCTTCGATCAACTCACCAATCAGATGATCCGAGACCTGCTGGGCACTAAGACCGGGGGAGGGCTGTCGTTCCACTCGTTGAGGCACTCTATGGCGTCCGATCTGAAGGCCGCTGGCGTGTCTGTGGGGATCGTCCAGGCCATCTTGGGGCACAGCTCTGGGTCACTTGCATTCGATGTCTACGGGGGCAATGCGGCTGCTTCGAGGGGCCTTATGGTCGAGGCGCTGGGGATGATTCGATAACGGGGCGCGTCTCAGGGAGCACCACAAAGACCTAAATGCCGGATTACAGAGGGCTCCTAAGGATGCTCCGATCAACTTGTCGTGCAGCCGCGGCAAGTTGCAATTTTCCAG
>JAEAMG010000133.1_pt1 | contig 115583 bp, 93 predicted proteins | sample 8958741 | NCBI WGS metagenome assembly JAEAMG01 (sample SAMN16933256, study PRJNA681125) | bioreactor sludge metagenome | isolation source: anaerobic bioreactor treating anionic surfactant - SDBS | place: India: Bengaluru | collected 2019-02-28
GGCCACGTGGGCCATGTCGACGAACAGGTAGGCACCGACCTTGTCGGCGATTTCACGGAAGCGCGGGAAGTCCAGGATCTGCGAGTAGGCAGAGAAACCGGCCACGATCATTTTTGGCTTGTGCTCGACTGCCAGGCGCTCGACTTCGTCGTAGTCGATCAGGCCGTTGGCATCGATGCCGTATTGAACGGCGTTGTACAGCTTGCCGGAGGAGGAAACGCTGGCGCCGTGGGTCAGGTGACCGCCGTGGGCCAGGCTCATGCCCAGGATGGTGTCGCCGCCTTGCAGCAGGGCCAGGTAGACGGCGCTGTTGGCTTGGGAGCCGGCGTGGGGCTGGACGTTGGCGTAATCGGCGCCGAACAGTTCTTTTGCACGGTCGATGGCCAGTTGCTCAACCACGTCGACGTATTCGCAGCCACCGTAGTAGCGCTTGCCTGGGTAGCCTTCGGCGTACTTGTTGGTCAGAACCGAACCTTGAGCCTCCATCACCGCAGGGCTGGTGTAGTTTTCCGAAGCGATCAGCTCAATGTGCTCTTCCTGGCGCACGGCTTCTTGCTCCATGGCGGCGAAGAGATCGGCGTCGTACTTGGCAATAGTCAAATCACGGCTGAACATGGCGGTCCTCAAGGATCGGGGGCAGAAAAGGAGGGCATTCTAACCCAATGGGTTTTAGATGGCATATGAAAGGACATCATGTCGCGGACAAGTGGGGCTCATCTCGGGATGGGTGGTGACTGTGCCGGCCTCATCGAGGCCATAAGCCCCACCACAACATTTCAATCGAACATGAACAGCGCATCATTGCTGAACTGCGCCTCGAACCGATGTGCCGGCATCGGCCGCCCGAACAGATAACCCTGCACCTCGTCGCAACCGTGTTCGCGCAGGAAGTCCAGTTGCTCATGGGTTTCCACGCCTTCGGCGATCACTGCCAGGTTCAGGCTGTGGGCCATGGCGATAATGGCGCGGGCGATTTGCGCATCCTGCTCGCCGGATGGCAAGCCATCGACGAAGGTGCGGTCGATTTTCAGCACGTCGATGGGGAATTGCTTGAGGTAGTTGAGTGACGAATAGCCGGTACCAAAGTCGTCCACCGCGATGCTCAGGCCCAGGTTTTTCAGGCTGTCGAGGATGTGCATGGCTTCGTTGACTTCGCGCATCAGGATACTTTCGGTCAGCTCCAGCTCCAGGCACGCCGGTGGCAGGCCGGTGTCCTTGAGGATGGTGGCGATGCGCGTGCCCAGTTGGCCGTCGGAGAACTGCCGCGCGGAGATGTTCACCGAGACTTTCGGCACCCGCACCTTGTTCTGGTGCCAGGTCTTGAGCTGGCGACAGGCTTCGCTGATCACCCAGTCACCCACGTCCACTACCAGGCCCAACTCTTCGAGCACCGGAATGAAGTCTCCCGGCGGCACCAGCCCACGGCGTGGATGGCGCCAGCGCAGCAGCGCTTCGGCGCCGGTCAGGCGTTTGCCGTCGCCGCTGAATTGCGGCTGGTAATAGAGCACGAATTCGTCCTGGTCCAGCGCATGGCGCAGGTCGCTTTCCAGTTCCAGGCGTTCCAGGGCGCTGGCGTTCATGTCGGCCTGGTAGAACTGGAAGTTGTTCTTGCCACGTTCCTTGGCGTGATACATCGCGGTGTCGGCATTCTTCATCAGCTGGCTCAGCTCGTTGCCGTCCTGCGGGCTGAGGGCAATGCCGATACTGGCGGTCACAAAGAACTCGCGACCCTCCAGCACAAACGGTTTCACCAGGCTGGCCAAAATCTGCTCGGCCACATGGATCGCGCGGTTCAGCGCCATTTCGCGGCTGACCCGCGGTTGCAGCAGCAAGGTGAACTCGTCGCCGCCCATGCGCGCCACGGTGTCGTCTTCGGCCACGCAGCCCAGCAGGCGCGTGGCCATTTCCTTGAGCATGCGGTCGCCGGCGGCGTGGCCCAGGGAGTCGTTGATCGGCTTGAAGCGGTCGAGGTCGAGGAACATCAGCACCACCCACGACTTCTGCCGCTCGGCCGACTGCAACGCGGTGTGCAGGCGGTCCTGGAACAAGGTGCGGTTGGGCAGGTGGGTCAGGGCGTCGTAATAGGCCAGGCGGTGGATGCGCTGTTCGCTGGCCTTGCGTTCGCTGATATCGCTGAAGAAGCACACATAACTGGCCAGGTCGCCTTCATCGTCGAACACCGCCGTAATGCCGACCCAGGCCGGGTAATGCTCGCCATTACGGCGCTTGAGCCACACTTCGCCTTCCCAGGTGCTGTGCTGGTGCAGTTGCTTGAGCACGTAGCGCAGGTGGGCTTCCTGCTGTTCGTCGACGGTGAGCATGTTCGGCAACTGGTCGAGTACATCGCTCACCGCATAACCGCTGACCCGGCTGAACGCCTCGTTGGCCTGCACGATATAACCGGCCGGGTCGGTGATCAGGATCGCCGACGTGGAGTGCTCGAATACGGTGGCGGCCATGCGCAGGTCTTTTTCGGCACGGCGTTGCTGGCTGATGTCGCGGCCCACGCCGAGGATGCCCTCGAAGGCGCCGTGCTCATCCCACACCAGCACCAGGCGCAGCTCGATCGGCACCTTGCGGCCATCGGCGCGCAGGCAGTCGAACAGGAACAATTGGGTCTGCACTTGATCGCGCAGTTTATTCAGCGCCTCGGGATCGCCCAGTGCGCGGCTGACCTGTTCCACCAGGCTATAGATGCCGGTCAGTTGCTGCGGGTTGGCGATGATCGACTGCCAGCCATTCTTGAACACCCAGTCCACGTCGTAACCCAGCACGGCGTTGACCGACGGGCTGACGTAGTTCAGGGCCAGTTGGCTGTCGGTGGAGCAGATCACGTCGCTGATGCTTTCGGCCAGCATGCGGTAGCGCTGTTCGCTGTCGCGCAGGGACTCGCTGGCTTCGATCTGGTCGGTGATGTCCTTGGCCACACCGATGATGCGCGTGACTTGCGCCGTCTTGTCCCGCGCCAGGGCCTGCTCGCGAATATCAAAGCGCCGCCATTGGTTATTGCGATGGCGAAAGCGCAACTGGCAGTGCAGCTGCGTCGTGTAGCCGACCTGGCGTTGCTGTTGGCGCAAGTCGTGGTAATGCTCGGCGTCTTCGGGGTGCAGCAGGATTTCCCAGAAATACTCGCCCATTTGCTGCAGTTCGGCCTTGGTATAGCCGAGGGTGTGGCCCAGATGGTGGTTGCTGAAGATCATGCGCTGGCTGATCACGTCCTGCACATACAGGTGGTCGGGTACGGTACGGACCACGTCCGACCAGAAGCTTTCACGCTCCACCAGTGACAGTTCGATCAGCTTGCGGCTGGTGATGTCGCTGATGCTGAGGATCACCGCCTTGAAGTCGTCCTGCTGCTCCGGCAGGCGCATCACCAGCCACAGGTATTGCTCGTTGCCGGCTGCATCCTTGAGCTGGATTTCCAACTCAAGCTGATTTTGTTCGGTCAGCACCGCTTCGAGTATCTGATGACCGATGGACGTGGTGTTGCGCGGGCAATCATCGATCAGTCGTTCCCAAGCCTCCTCGCACGAACCCACTCTCAGCAGGCGCACCGCCACCTGGTTGATCTCGGTGATGCGCAGTTCGGTGAGCAGCTGTCGGCACTCTTCGGGGGTGTTTTGCAGCCAGGCGTGCAGTTGCTCGCGGGTCTGCAAGTGCGCCTTGCCAAAGAATGCATTCAGGCCCGACAGGTCAAGTACGCACAGGGCGACGCCGGTGCCTTCGAAAATATCCTGATACCGCCGCCGGCCTTCATGTACCTGGCGCTGGCGGCGACGCATATTCAGCAGCACGATCACGGGGATCAACGAGAAGGCCAGGCCCAGCAGGCATTTACCGATAAATGCCGGCAGCAGTTGTTCCAGCACGGCTGCGCGGTCGAACATCCCGCGCAACTGCCAGTCGCTTTTGCTCAGGGGCGTGACCAGCACGCTTTTATTCAGGTCATCCGGGGTCAGGGCACCGGTCCATTGCGCCGGCATGCCGCCGTCACGGCTGACCACACGGTGGTTCACGCGGTTCTCGATGGCCCACATGGGGCGCTGGCCCTGGCTGTCCTGGCGCGTCAGGTTGACCAGGTAGGCGGGTGCCAGGCGCAGCGCCCAGTACATCCTTGAGCCGCCGCTGGGCTGGTGCAGCAGCAGATAGATGAGGGTGCCGTCGTTGTTATTGCTCAAGTAGTAGGGTTGGCCGTGGCTGCGCTGCACCAACTCTTCCAGAAAGGCGCTGTCCTGGCTGTCATTGGCGCTGTCGCTGATCATCGCGCCGCTCGGCGCGAGCAGGGCGATGCTGCGCAGTTCCGGCAGGGAACGCTGTAGCGTGCGCGTCAAGGCTTGTTGCTGTTCGATGTCGCGCGGCGGCTCGACCATCGGTAGCAGGTTCAGGGCAATTTTTGCGCTCAGGGCCATGTTCAGGCTGATCTGTTCAGCCAGGTCGGCGCTGTAGTCGATGGTGTATTGCTGTTGGTTTTTCTGGTTTTGCTGCAGCTGGTCCAGCAGTTGCCAGAACAATAATGCGAGCAGCATGAGGACAAGCGTCGCCAATGCGCCTTTAAGGGTGCCGTGCAGGGGCGTTCCCGGCGCTACATGAGCGGCGCGCAAGGGAGTTGGCGGCGTGACTTTGGACAAGCTGTGATCCTGCGGTTTGGCTGGACTGGCGCGCGACGTGCACTATAAGCCGGACGCCCGAAGGGCGGCTAGCATGCCTTGACTTGTGGCAAAGTGCCAGCCCTGCTTGGCTGGACTGACCAAGCGCATTGAGGTAGCTTTGCCGGTTACGCGGGGGCGTTCCAGCCCCAGATATTCGGGCTTTTTCCGCTCGCTGGCATTGATGATAGTCAACGGCCCGCGCGGCGCATGGCCTGGCACGGGCTTCGCCCGCTTAATTCATCAGTCACTGACGCTAGGTTCACCATGGCTCAATACGTCTTCACCATGCATCGGCTGGGAAAAGTTGTCCCTCCGAAGCGGGAAATCCTGAAAAACATTTCGCTGTCCTTCTTCCCTGGCGCCAAGATCGGCGTGCTCGGCCTCAACGGTTCAGGTAAGTCCACGCTGCTGAAAATCATGGCCGGCGTCGACACCGAGTTCGAAGGCGAAGCCCGCCCGATGCCGGAACTGAACATCGGTTACCTGCCGCAGGAGCCGATCCTGGACCCGACCAAGACCGTGCGCGAAGTGGTCGAAGAGGCCGTCAGCGTGATCAAGGACGCCCAGGCCCGCCTGGACGAGGTCTACGCCGCCTACGCCGAACCGGACGCCGACTTCGACAAGCTGGCCGCTGAACAAGCCAAGCTCGAAGCGATCCTGCAGGCCGGCGACGGTCACAACCTGGAGCGCCAGCTGGAAGTCGCCGCCGATGCGCTGCGCCTGCCGGCATGGGACGCCAAGGTCGAGTTCCTGTCCGGTGGTGAAAAACGTCGCGTGGCCCTGTGCCGCCTGCTGCTGTCGGCTCCCGACATGCTGCTGCTCGACGAACCGACCAACCACTTGGACGCCGACTCCGTCGCCTGGCTGGAGCACTTCCTGCACGATTTCCCGGGCACCGTGGTTGCGATCACGCACGACCGGTACTTCCTGGACAACGTTGCCGGCTGGATCCTCGAGCTCGACCGTGGCGCCGGTATCCCTTACGAGGGCAACTACTCCGGTTGGCTGGAAGCCAAGTCCGACCGTCTGGCCGCCGAATCCAAGCAGCAATCGGCCCATGAAAAAGCCATGAAGGAAGAACTGGAGTGGGTGCGCAAAGGCGCCAAGGCCCGCCAGTCCAAATCCAAGGCACGTCTGCAACGCTTCGAAGAAATGCAGTCGCAGGAATTCCAGAAGCGCAGCGAAACCAACGAGATCTACATCCCGGCCGGTCCGCGCCTGGGTGACAAGGTCATCGAGTTCAAGAACGTTTCCAAAGGCTATGGCGACCGCGTGCTGATCGACAATCTGTCGTTCTCCATGCCAAAAGGCGCGATCGTCGGCGTTATCGGCGGTAACGGTGCGGGTAAATCCACCTTGTTCCGCATGCTGATGGGCAAGGAAACCCCGGATTCGGGCACCATCGAAGTCGGCGAAACCGTGCAACTGGCCTGTGTGGACCAGAGCCGCGAAGACCTGGATGGCAGCAAGACGGTATTCCAGCAAATCTCCGACGGTTCCGACCAGATCCGCATCGGCAACTATGAAATCCCGTCGCGCACCTACGTCGGTCGTTTCAACTTCAAGGGCGGCGACCAGCAGAAGTTCGTCAAGGACCTGTCCGGTGGTGAGCGCGGTCGCTTGCACCTGGCCCTGACCCTGAAAGAGGGCGGCAACGTCCTGCTGCTCGACGAACCGTCCAACGACCTCGACGTTGAAACCCTGCGTTCCCTGGAAGAAGCCCTGCTGGACTTCCCGGGCGCCGCCATTGTGATCTCTCACGATCGGTGGTTCCTTGACCGCGTCGCGACCCACATCCTGGCGTACGAAGACGACTCGCAAGCAGTCTTTTTCGAAGGCAACTACACCGAGTACGAAGCGGACCGTAAAAAGCGCTTGGGCGAAGCTGCTGCCCAGCCGCACCGTGTACGGCACAAAAAACTGGCCTGATCCGGCTGGTTTGAAAAAGCGGAGCCCTCGGGCTCCGCTTTTTTTTGCGCTGGGGTTTTGCAGTGTTTTTGACGGCCCTATCGGGAGCAAGCTCCCTCCCACATTTGATTTGTGCACACATTCAAAATGTGGGAGGGGGGCTTGCCCCCGATAGCTATTTCCTTGCTGGTGCATAGCCTGCCTTGGCAATCCCTTTTTAAGTGCGATAAATCCCAGTTTCCAGGGTTTATTTATATCAAGTGCACCATTTAAATTCACAAAAGCGACATTTTGCCCTGTCGCGGTGCGACATGAATTGATAAAGTCCGGCGCAATCTCATTTAAAAACAATCAATTTGCCGAGACTTTTCATGATCGAATCCGTCGAATCCTTCCTCGCCCGCCTGAAAAAACGCGACCCCGACCAGCCGGAATTCCACCAGGCGGTAGAAGAAGTCCTACGCAGCCTGTGGCCGTTTCTTGAAGCCAATCCGCACTACCTGACCTCGGGCATCCTGGAGCGCATCTGCGAGCCGGAACGCGCGATTACCTTTCGGGTGTCGTGGGTGGATGATCACGGCAAGGTCCAGGTCAACCGCGGATTCCGTATCCAGATGAACAGCGCCATCGGCCCCTACAAGGGCGGCCTGCGTTTCCACCCGTCGGTAAACCTGGGTGTGCTGAAATTCCTCGCCTTCGAGCAGACCTTCAAGAATTCCCTGACCTCGCTGCCGATGGGCGGCGGTAAAGGCGGCTCGGACTTTGATCCAAAAGGTAAGAGTGACGCCGAAGTCATGCGCTTCTGCCAGGCGTTCATGAGCGAGTTGTACCGCCATATCGGCGCAGACGTGGACGTACCGGCCGGCGACATCGGCGTGGGCGCTCGTGAGATCGGCTTCCTGTTCGGCCAGTACAAGCGCCTGAGCAACCAATTCACCTCCGTGCTGACCGGCAAGGGCATGACCTACGGCGGCAGCCTGATTCGCCCGGAAGCCACCGGATTCGGTTGTGTGTACTTCGCCGAAGAAATGCTCAAGCGCGACGGTCAACGGGTAGAGGGCAAGCGCGTGGCGGTCTCCGGCTCCGGCAACGTCGCCCAATACGCGGCGCGCAAGGTCATGGACCTGGGCGGCAAGGTGATTTCCCTGTCCGACTCCGAAGGCACGCTGTACGCCGAAAGCGGCTTGACCGAGGAACAATGGTCGGTGCTGCTGGAGCTGAAAAACGTGCAGCGTGGGCGCATCAGCGAACTGGCCGGCCGTTACGGCCTGGAGTTCCGCGCCGGTAAAACCCCTTGGGAACTGGCCTGCGACATTGCCCTGCCATGCGCGACCCAGAACGAACTCGACGCCGAAGCGGCCCGCACGCTGCTGCGCAATGGCTGCATCTGTGTGGCCGAAGGCGCCAACATGCCGACGACGCTTGAGGCTGTGGATATGTTTATCGAGGCGGGCATTCTGTTCGCGCCGGGCAAGGCCTCGAATGCCGGCGGCGTCGCCGTGAGCGGCCTGGAGATGTCGCAGAACGCCATGCGGCTGTTGTGGACTGCCGGTGAAGTGGACAGCAAGCTGCACAACATCATTCAGTCGATCCACCATGCCTGCGTGCACTACGGCGAAGAGAACGGTCGGATCAACTACGTGAAGGGCGCGAACATCGCGGGCTTCGTCAAGGTGGCCGACGCGATGCTGGCCCAAGGCATCGTCTAAGCCTCGGCTTCGATGCCCAGCACCTCGATCAACTGATCGCCGACGGGGCGCTTCCACAGCACCTCGTCACCCACCTGGGCGCCCAGCAACGCGCGACCCAGGGGCGAGCCCCAGTTGATCAAACCGGCGCTGGCGTCGGCCTGGTCTTCCCCGACCAATTGAATGCGCTGCTGCTCGTCATGCTCATTGACGAAGGTCACCCAACTGCCGATCTGCACCGTGTCGGTGGACGTAGCGGGCGCCACCACCTGGGCGCTCTGCACGCGCTGGTTGAAGTAGCGCAAATCCCGCTCAAGGTCGGCCTGGCGCTGTTTATCGGCCTGTTCGCCCTTGGCGGATTCGGCGCTGTGCTCGGCCTGCAGTTGCGCAACCTTGGCCTGCAATTGCGCCAACCCCTGCGCGGTCAGGCGATTGGGCTGCTCACTGACCTGACGCTCCACCGGCTGATCGGCCTGGGCGGCGGCGTTGTCCTCATTTACAAAAGCTCGGCTCATGACGTTCTCCCTCTATGGAGCTTGGGCCATGTTCGCCGCGCTTTAGTTTCGATGGATGTCTGAAAGCGACCTATTGCGAGCGATAGGCCCGCGCGGCATCTCGGTCCTTCTCCTGTTGCCAGGCGCGCTCACGGTCATCCCAGTGATTGTCTTTGTAGTCGCGCAGCTCCTCGTTCTCGCGCATGGCCTTGCACTGGCGAAAACCGTCCTCCCAGCCCGCGGCGTATTCCTGGTCTTTCAGGTAGCGAGGAACGTTCTTGCGAAACTCCCCACTGATCACGCCAGCGGCCTGGCGACCGCTGCTGCAGCCATCATCAAAACCATCGGCAAAGGCCGGTGGATAACCCTTGGCCAGCAACTCCTGATGAGTCGACTGGCAACCCGCCAGCCACACCACCGCACACAGCATTACTGCATACCGCCACATTGCTTGCTCCCTGGCCGCTTCACGGCTGATAGGGGAAGTCTAGATAGGGATTTGTCGGGGAGGCGTGAAAGGGGTGTGAGAAAGATGTGGAGCGCGATGAGATCGAGCGGTGGGTACCGAATTTGTGGTGAGGGAGGTGGCTCCTCACCACAAGGGCCTATGTTGCCTGGTTGGTCACCAGAGCCGCATGTTCCGCCAATTCCTGCTGGATAAACGCCGCAATCATTGCGCGATAGACCTGTTCGGTCACCTCGGGGTTGGCGCCCACGGCCTGCGCCAGATCCCGCACCTTGGCGATCACTTGCTCAACCCGCTGTGGGGCCTTGACGCCATCGGTGTCTTTTTTGAAGCGTGCCGCCTGGGAGACGTAGCGGCCGCGTTCGGCCAGCAGGGTGACTATTTGCTGGTCGAGGCGGTCGATGTTGTTTCGAACTTCTTCAAGGGTGGTGCAGGTAACGGCCATGTCGAGTGAACTCCTGGTTGTGCGGGCAATGCTGACAAAAGGTGTTAGTCAGTAGTGATACCACTTCACTTCAAGCATCACTTCATTTACCGGCGTCGACAAGTGGCTGTACTCGCGCTGTGCACTCAGGCGCAGGCCGAGGTTGCGGGACAGTTCCCACTGCTGGTTCAGGCTGAGGCTGCGACGTACTTCGCCATTGGTGAAGAAGTCTCCTTTGGCCTCGAGGCTCAAGTTGCCCAGCGGGTTTTTCCACAGCACGCCGGTATTGAACCCGGCGGCAGGGGAGATGGCTTCGTTGAAGTCGTTGTTGTGTTCCACGCGCACGGTGCCGAGGGCGAAGCCGAGCATGTCGTCGCTCAGTTGCCAGGTGCCACCGGCGCCACCGTTGACGTGGGCGACCAGGGTTTCGTCGTCGTGTTTACCGGGCACGCGCTCCAGGCCGCCGGTGACTTGCCAGGACCACGGCTGCAGCAAGGCGTTGCGCGGGGTCAGGGAGCGGATGGTGGCCAGGTCCAGTTGTTGCAGTTGCCAGTGGTTGCCTTCGTACTGGCGCAGTTTCATCTGCAGGATTTCGATCTGCGCGCCGAGGGGGAAGCCTTCGGCGTTGTCGTTGAGGTCGTGGTAGGCCATGCGCAGGCCGTATTCGCCGAAGGCCTTGTCGCCACGGGTGCCGATACCGGCTTGCCAGGTACGTGACTCATGGCCGTTTTCGGGCAGGCCGGGGGGCGTGATCTTCAGGTCGGGCGCAGGGTTCTGGTTGATCGCGCGTAGCAGTTCGAAGCTGCGTTGGGAGCGCGCGGTGTCGCGCTCCAGGCCATTGGCGCGGTAGCGGCCCAGGCGATAGGCAGCGTCGATGATCAGGGCCTGGCGGTCGCGAGGCAACGCTTTGAAGGCCGGTGCCTGCAATTGCTGCTGGTCGTCGCTGACCTTCAGCACCCATTGTTGCTCGTCGCTGTTCAGCGGCTTGGCGCGCTCCAGCAACTCGCGCTCACGGGAGGGACGGTAGTCGATCTTCTCGACCAGACCGGCCTCTTTCACTGCCTTGACCGTGTCGGTGGGGATGGCGGTAAGCGGGAATTGCTCGGTCAGGCGCAGGCCGGGGCGGGCCACTTGCAGCAGTTCCAACAGGCGATAGGAGCAGTTTTCATCGAAGAAGAAGTAGTCGAACTGAATCTGCTTGAGCTCCCACACGTGCTCGACCATGCGCTCGGTCTCGACCTGGGTGAGGTTGAGCCGGTACTCCCACAAGTCACGGTTTTCGAGGCTGCGGTATTCCGAGAGTTTTTCCTGGTAGGGCACCAGGGCGAACAGGCCGGGGTAGCCGCCCATCAGGCCTTTCCAGGCATAGAGGATGCTGTTGTCCGAGCCTTCGATGTAGGCGCCGAAGTTGATTGCGTAGCTGAGCAGCGCGGTCTTGTTGCTCTGCACGTCGGCCTGGTCGATACGCAGCAGGGTGTGGCCGAACATGGAGGACGGGCTATTGAGGTAGGCCGCCGGGAAGATCATCACCGCGCTATGGGGCGCGACGTCCTTGAACCACTGCTTGAATTCTTTGCAGTCCACGCCGGGCAGGTCAGTGAGGTGCAACTGATCCTTGAGCCAGCGGGTACGTGCGGGGTAAACGCATTGGGCGTGTTTTTCACCCAGGCTGGCCGGAGCATAGAGGGCTTCAACGGTGGCCTTGAGTTCTGCATCCGGGTGGTGGGCGCCATCGGCTGCGAGGAAGAATTTCTTTTCGCTGACATAGCTGCGCCAGCCACTGATTTTGCCGGCTTCGTAATGGCCTAAAGAAAGCCAGAACGGATCATTGGCCAATTGCTGCAAACGTTGATCATCAAGGTGCGGTGCCGCGTACAGCGGGGCGCAGGCGAAGAGTGCCATCCAGGCAAAGCGTTTGAGCATAGGGGCAACTTAAGTCGGAAATTAGAGAGACCCAAAGGGAGGCGGGTCCAAAAATAAAACCCGCGCCTGGGGAGGCGCGGGCAGGTCGAGCTTAAGCCTGGGTAGCGTATTTCGCCAGACGGGCATCGCCTTTCAGTACAGCCAGGGTGTTGTTGTGCACGTCTTCAGCGGTCACATCGGCCTTGCTGAAGATTTGCTGGAAGTGTTCGTGAGCCACAGCCGCGAAGTGCTCGCGATCTTCCGGAGCAACGCCCAGTACCACGGCGTAGGTGGTCAGTGCTTCACCATTACCCTTGGCCATGTCTTCGGACAGCTCGTTCATCATGCCATTCATGGCAATCCAGGACTTGCCGCCGTAGGTCAGTGCGCTGTTGGTGCTGCAACCGTTGGTGCCCGAGGTCATGCCGAAGGTGGCGTTACCCGATGTACCGTTGGTGGTGGAAGCCAGGAAGTGAGCCGGAGTGCCGCGCTGGCCTTCGAACAACATGTTGCCCCAACCGCAGTTCGGGCCACCTGGTGCTTCAGCCATTGCATTGAGGGAGACGACGGTGAAGAGAGTACCGAGAAGGATCCGTTTCATAGCTTTGTTCTCTTTGTGTGCAAACCAATGGACAAGGGTTCAGGCACTTCATAGCGCCCCTGGGATCGGTTATTAGTCCAACCCGCGCAATTTGGAGTTTAGGCATGTTCCAAGGGTTCCGTGTGTTTTTATAAAACAATCAGAGATGTCGCGTTTTTTTTGCAGGGTAGGTTCCGTGTCTATGCTTTCCCAACGGCTCGCCTTGCCAGAGCGAGTAACGGAGAGCCAGAATGCCGTCATCTGCCCCGCCTGATGTAAGGAAGCCCGATGCCTGATCCTGTTGCTGCCAGCTTGCGTCTAGCGCCCGAAGCGCTGACTCGCCCTTTCTCCGCTGAACAGTTCAGCTTCTCGACCACCAATGATTTGGAGCCCTTTCGCGGTGTGCTTGGCCAGGAACGCGCGGTTGAAGCGTTGCAGTTCGGTGTGGCCATGCCACGCCCCGGTTACAACGTGTTTGTCATGGGCGAGCCGGGTACCGGCCGCTTTTCATTCGTCAAACGCTACCTGAAGGCCGAAGGCAAACGCCTGCAGACCCCGGCGGACTGGGTCTATGTGAATAACTTTGACGAGCCTCGCGAACCCCGCGCCCTGGAATTGCCAGGCGGTGCGGCAGCGGCGTTCATTGCCGACATCAATGGTCTGGTCGACAACCTCGTCGCGACCTTCCCGGCGGTGTTCGAGCACCCGACTTATCAACAGCGCAAAAGTGCCATCGACCGCGCCTTCAACCAGCGTTACGACAAGGCCCTGGACGTGATCGAGCGTCTGGCGTTGGAAAAGGACGTGGCGCTGTACCGCGACAGCTCCAACATCGCCTTCACGCCGATGCTCGACGGCAAGGCGCTGGATGAGGCCGAGTTCTCGCAACTGCCGGAAGTGGATCGCGAGCGCTTCCATACGGATATTTCCGAGCTGGAAGAACGCCTCAACGAGGAGTTGGCCAGCCTGCCCCAATGGAAGCGCGAGTCCAACAACCAACTGCGTCAGTTCAACGAAGAAACCATCACCCTGGCCCTGCAGCCGTTGCTCGCACCGCTGTCGGAAAAATACGCCGAGAACGCCGGCGTCTGCGGTTACCTGCAGGCCATGCAGGTGTACCTGCTGAAAACCGTGGTGGAACAATTGGTGGACGACGCCAAGACCGACGCCCAGGCCCGCAAGCTGCTCGAAGAGCAATACTGCCCGAGCCTGGTGGTCGGCCATCCGGTCAACGGCGGCGCGCCGGTGGTATTCGAGCCGCACCCGACCTACGACAACCTGTTCGGCCGTATCGAGTACAGCACCGACCAGGGCGCGCTGTACACCACCTATCGCCAGTTACGCCCGGGCGCTTTGCACCGTGCCAACGGCGGTTTCCTGATTCTCGAAGCCGAGAAGATGCTCAGCGAGCCGTTTGTCTGGGACGCCCTCAAGCGGTCCTTGCAGTCGCGCAAGCTGAAGATGGAATCGCCCCTGGGCGAACTGGGCCGCCTGGCCACCGTGACCCTCAACCCGCAGATGATCCCGTTGCAGGTCAAGGTCATCATCATCGGTTCGCGCCAGTTGTATTACGCGTTGCAGGATGCCGATCCGGACTTCCAGGAGATGTTCCGGGTATTGGTGGATTTCGACGAAGACATCCCGATGGTCGACGAGAGCCTGGAGCAGTTCGCCCAGTTGCTTAAAACCCGCACGTCGGAAGAAGGCATGGCGCCGCTGACCTCGGACGCGGTGGCGCGCCTGGCCACCTACAGCGCGCGGCTGGCGGAACACCAGGGGCGTTTGTCGGCGCGCATTGGAGACTTGTTCCAGCTGGTGAGCGAGGCGGACTTTATCCGTCACCTGGCAGGCGATGAAATGACCGATTCCGGCCATATCGAGCGAGCGCTCAAGGCCAAGGCCACGCGCACCGGGCGTGTGTCGGCGCGGATTCTCGACGACATGCTCGCCGGGGTCATCCTGATCGACACCGCCGGCGCGGCAGTCGGCAAGTGCAACGGGCTGACGGTGCTGGAGGTGGGTGACTCGGCGTTCGGTGTGCCGGCACGGATTTCCGCCACGGTGTACCCGGGCGGCAGCGGCATTGTCGATATCGAGCGTGAAGTTAACCTCGGGCAGCCGATTCACTCCAAGGGCGTGATGATCCTCACCGGTTACCTGGGCAGCCGCTATGCCCAGGAATTCCCGCTGGCGATCTCGGCGAGTATCGCGTTGGAACAGTCCTACGGTTATGTGGACGGTGACAGCGCGTCCCTGGGCGAGGCGTGCACCTTGATTTCGGCCTTGTCGAAGACGCCACTCAAGCAGTGTTTTGCCATCACCGGATCGATCAACCAGTTTGGTGAAGTGCAGGCCGTGGGCGGGGTCAACGAGAAGATCGAAGGCTTCTTCCGCCTGTGCGAGGCCCGCGGTTTGACCGGTGAGCAAGGGGCGATCATTCCCCAGGCCAACGTTGCCACGTTGATGCTGGATGAGAAGGTGCTGCAGGCCGTGCGCGCCGGGCAATTCCACATCTATGCCGTGCGTCAGGCGGATGAGGCGTTGAGCCTGCTGGTGGGCGAGGATGCCGGTGAGCCGGACGCCGAGGGGCAGTTCCCGGAAGGCACCGTCAATGCCCGCGTGGTCGAGCGCTTGCGCGCGATTGCCGAGATGATCAGCGAGGAAGACCTGAAGGAAGCGGAGAAGGAGCTGGCGCAGCAGGCGCTGGCCGAAGCCAAGCCCACCTGAGTTCTGAGGCCAAACCGGATCAAACATGTGGGAGGGGGCTTGCTCCCGATTGCGACAGGTCAGTCATGTAGATGTCGACTGACACACTGCATCGGGAGTAAGCCCTCTCCCACATTTGGATCTGGTTGCGTCACTAAATTGACTTCCTTCTGAGGGACTAATGTCCGTTGGTCCCTACAGCCTTGGTTTGTCGTGTTTTTCTTCTATTCTGAGCGTAGGGATATCCACAGGAGTCGCTGGATAGAAACAGCCTCGCCATAGGCTGAGGTTGAACACCGATCTACCGAGGGTCGCCGCCATGCCGCGCAACCTCTGCCTCACCCGCCAGTGCTTCGGCCTGGTTACCCGAATCGAATGTTCCGTTCGCCCGCTTGCGGGGGATAACGGGATGTGGACCTTGTTGTTTGCCGCTGGAATGACCGGCGAACAGCCTTCCACGATCAAGTCCCAGGGCCCGTTTCATGGGCCCTTCGTGGCAGAAACCATTCTGCAATCGATCGTCGAAAGCCTGACCCTGCACGGCTATGAGCTGGCAGGTGACCCGCAGATCTGGTGCCTGCACATGCAGGCCCATCTCCGGCAGCTCAATGGCAGTCATGAGCAACTGGCGCTGTAGGCGCGTTTATTTGCTCTCGGGCTTGTCCAACTTGACCTCAAAGCCGTATTGCACGGTACTGAGGTCGGTGCGCTGGTAGCTTTCCAGGGCCGTCGGCTGGCCGTAGAAATAATGCACGTCAAACAATGCCGTGCCGTATTCCTCGGCACGGTGGCTGACGCCGAGGATTTCCTTGAGGTAGTTGCCGCTGGCGTCCTTGGCGTAGAAGCGCCAGCTGTCGGCGGGGAATTCCTTTTGGTCGACGATCAGCGCGTTGTCCTTGAGTGACAACCCTTTGGGCAGCTTGGCCACGTCTATCTCGGTTTTCTCGATCGTGGCCAGGAACAGCGGGATCGAACCCACCACAAACGCCGGGTTTTCCGGAAACAGGTTGAGGTCGTAGGTGAGGGTGCCCCGCGCCGGGTTCAGTTCGAAGGCTTCGGTCGGCAATTCGATAGGCTCGCCGCGTTCACCTTTCTCGTCGGCGGTGAAGAACGTCACCGGTGACTCGCTGCTGTTGCGCTCGCTGCCCACCAGGTCGTCATTGAAGGTGAAGGGGTGGTCGAACACGATATGGGCGGCGCTGGCATCTTCGACGGACTGGCTGATGGTGACGCTGTTCTTCAGTTGCTCCTCGGTCATTGTCGCGTCCTTGAGCCAGCTGGCGGCGCCGTCGTCATACACGGTGACCGGCATGGGCAAGGCTTGTACGGTCTTTTCCAGGCTGTTCTTGTCGAAGCGCAGGACCGGCAGGTCGAGCTCTTTGCGGGTGCGCGTGGCCGTGGAAAAATCCAGCACGTTGATCTGCAGGTTATCGATCAGGCCATTGAAATACACCTTGGCGTAATGGCTGCCCTGCTTGTGTTCGAACGCTTTCTGCTCATCGACCAGTTGCTTTTCAAAGGCGTCGGACCAGGCCTTCTGTTTTTGCATCTCGGCCAGTTGCTTCTGGTAGAACTCGACTTGCGCGCTGCTTTCGTTGATCGAACCCGAGCGTGTGAGGAATTGTCCGGTGCTGTCCCGCGCCTGTACCAGCAAGGGGTTAGGCGATTCGTCACCCACTTCAGGTGCCAGCGGTTGGCTGTTGGTCAGTTCGATTTCGGCGTAGTTCTTTTCCAGAAGCAGCAGGTTGACGGTGATATTGCCTTCGGTGCGTTTGTGGCCCACGTCCTTTTTCGACAAATCGAAGGTCAGCACGTTACCCGGCGCGATCACTTCCACCGCGCCTTTGAGGCGGACGGGTTGCGGCTGGCTTTTGTTTTCCGTCTCGATGCCATCGATGAAAGGGTAGGTGACCGTCAGGTCATCCGGGTTGGTCAGGTTGGAGCTGCTGGGGCTCAACTGGATGCCGGGATCGGTCTCCGACCATTCCGGCTGGAACGGCACGACCTTGTTGTTGCTCAAGGTCACGGACTGCCACTCCAGGCCGTGGGGGAAGGGGAACTGGTCTGGCACATTGAAGTTGAACGGGAAGACCGGCTGCAGATCGGTCAGGTAGTCGGAATGTGAGGCTTTGCGCAGCACGAACAGGCCATTGATGTAGGTGTCCACCAGCCCCTGAGGCGTGGGGTAGTGCTTGAGCAGGGCGAGGGTGTCTTCGCCGTATTCGGCTTCGATGGGCTTGGTGTCGAGCTTGACCCGTGCCCGTTCCAGCAGCAGCAGCGAACCGCCGAGGTCGGCAATGGCGTCGCGCAGTTTTGGGTCCTGGATGCTGTCGAGGGATTGTTCGAACTTTGCGGTTTTCTCTTCGAGGGTGGTCTGTTTCTGCTCATCGCTTGGGGAGCAGCCGCCGGCCAGCAACAATGCCGCGCACAGTCCAACGCCGGCCAAAGGGGATCGCACATCCATCATCTGAGTTTTTCCTGTCCGACGTCATCGAGCCGAGTTATTGGGCTCGACACTAGCAGAAAAATTATCTTACAGATGCCGCTCAGGTCAGTTTTCTCGTGGTTACAGGTGTCTTATAGCGGCTGGTATACTCGCCGCCATTTCTAGCCATGCTGTGTGAGATCCAATGGAACGCTTTATCGAAAATGCTATGTACGCCTCGCGCTGGCTGCTGGCGCCTATCTATTTCGGCCTGTCCCTCGGGTTGCTGGCGCTGGCGCTGAAATTTTTCCAGGAAGTGATTCACCTGCTGCCGAGCGTGTTCTCGATGGCCGAGTCGGAGTTGATCCTGGTGCTGCTGTCGTTGATCGACATGGCCCTGGTCGGCGGCTTGCTGGTGATGGTGATGATTTCCGGCTACGAGAACTTCGTCTCGCAGTTGGACATCGACGAAAGCAAGGAAAAGCTCAACTGGCTGGGCACCATGGACTCTTCGTCGCTGAAGATGAAAGTGGCGGCCTCCATCGTGGCGATTTCCTCCATCCACTTGCTGCGCATCTTCATGGACGCCAAGAACGTCGATCCGCAACACTTGATGTGGTACGTGATCATTCACATGACCTTCGTGATCTCGGCGTTCGCCATGGGTTACCTGGACAAGGTCACCAAGCACTGATGCCCCGCGCTGGCCTTACTGCTCGATGAAGTAGTAGGGCTGGCGGTTGATCGCCATCGTCTTGATCACCGTGACCTTGGTGGTCAAGTCGTTGGTATGGTCCAGCAGCGCAACGTTGCCGGGCTTGGCGGCGAGGTAGCTGTGCAGTTCGGGCTCCGTCTGCAGGATCCTCAGGTAACCCTTCATATAGAACACGCCGGCCCCCGCGATACGCTCGTTGGGCTGGAACAGCGCGACTTCCTTGCCTTGCGCCTGCAGTGCCTGGACCTGACTGATCACCGGTACGAATGACTGGCGCGCATCAGCTTTTGGCGCGAACCAGAATGCGGTCACCAGATAGCAGGCGATGAGCAGGCTGAAAACACCGCCGATCACACGCCGGTGGTGGCGGTACAGCGCCGGCTTATGATCCTTGAGCCATTCCAGCAACACCCGGGCATATTCTGCGGCCAGTACGGCGGCGGCGGGGGTCAGTGCCATCAAGTAAACCGTGCGCTTGCTTGAGGCCAGCGTCAGCAGGGTGAATTGCGCCACCAGCCATACACTGAAAAACAGGCGATAGCGGTTACGCACCAGGCTTTTACGGAAATGCCACAGGCCCAGGTACACCAGGATGTTCCACGGCAGGAAGGCCTCGGGCAGCTTGGCGATGTAGTAGTAGAACGGTTCGTAATGCCCGGCCTCCACAAATGAGCCGCTGAAGCGCCCGACGCTGTTGGTCCACAGCACTTCGCCCACGGCCTGCATCCCGCCGCGCTGGAACAGGAAGCCCAGCCAGATCATCAGCGGCACCAATGCCAGTAGGGTGAACAGCGCCGGCTTGAGCCAGTCGGTGATGCGCAGGCGCTTGTCCATCAGGCTGGTGCTGGCCAGGTACACAAAGATCACGATGCCCGGCATCGCCAGGCCCAGTACGCCTTTGCTCAAGGTGGCGATCACCATGCCGGCGGTAAACAGCGCCCAGGCCCAGGCCGTCGAGCCTTGGCGCTCGGACTCAGGCCGCATCGCCTGGTAGAACGCCAGCAGTGCGGTGGTCACGCCCAGGCTGAGCAGTGAGTCTTCCCCCACGCCGCGCACATTGCTCCAGTAGCTGGCCATGGTCGCCAGGATCAGTGCCGCGCTGAAGGCCAATGTTTTCGGGCGCCCGAACCTGCGCAGCATTGCGTAGAACAGCATCACGCTGAACAGACCGGCAAATGCCGAGGCCAGGCGGACCGCCCCAGGCGTGCCGCCAAACAGGCGAATCGCTCCGGCGTCCAGCCACAGGCTCAGGGGTGGTTTTTCCAGGAAGGGTTCACGAAACAGTTGCGGTACGACCCAGTCATTGTCCAGGTGCATGGCCATGGCGATCCCCGCGACGCGGGCCTCGGTGGAGCCTTGCAGTTGATGGTTTCCCAGGGCAAAGAAGAACAACAGACCAGCAAGCAGGAGCAGCAGGGGAACGGGACGCGTCATGGAGTCTGGCTACCGAGGCAGGCGGCCGTTCGGGGGAACGGCTCGCAATCGGTGAGTATAGGGAGACGATTCTTAATATTTCATGAATGGGAGTGGGGTTATGTCGCTGGGCCAGGAGGTTGACGTCCCCCTGGCTTCGCGTGAGGTATTACGAGGCTTTGACTTTGAACCGGCTCAGGCCCTGTTGCATCGAGTTGGCCCGCTCCGACAGGTTCTTGGCCGCCTCCGCGCATTGTTGGGAATTGACCTGATTCTGCTGGGTGACTTCGTCGATCTGCTCCAGGCCGATGCTCGCCTGCTGCAGGCCGGAAGCCTGTTCGCTGGAGGCTTGGTAGATCAACGACACCAGGCTGGACACCGTGCTGGTGCCGGTGACGATATTTCTCAACGAGTCGGCCGTGCGGCCGGCGATGATCATGCCGCGTTGCGTCTTGGTCGAAGAGTCGGCAATCAGCGCGGCGGTTTGCTGGGCGGCTTCGGCGCTGCGGGCGGCGAGGCTCCTGACTTCATCGGCGACCACCGCAAAACCGCGACCCAGTTCGCCGGCACGTGCCGCCTCGATGGCCGCGTTCAGCGCCAGCAGGTTGGTTTGAGCGGCGATGTTGTCGATGGTGGTGATAATGGCGGTGATGTCTTTGCCTGAGTTGTCGATTTCCGCCATGGCCGCGATCAATTCACTCATCAGCTTGTCGCTTTCCCCGGCGTCGGCGCGCGAGGCCTGGGATTGCTCGTCGGCCTTTTTCGCATTGGCGGCGTTGTCGGTGGTTTGCGCCGCCATCTGGGTCATCACTGCACTGATTTCGGTGATGGACGATGCAGAATTCGACGCGCCGTCGGACAGCGACTGGCTCAATTCGGTGACCTGCGCGGAGCTGCCGGTGATTTGCGTGGCGCTGGCCTGCACCTGGGAAATCAAGCTGTTCAGGTTGCCGACCATTTTTTCCAGCGACTTGCCCAGGGTGTCGTTGGGCGAGGACAGGCGTACTTCCAGATCCAGATCCCCTTCGGAAATGCGCTCGGCCACGCGCACCTGGCGTTGCAGGCTTTCCGACATATCGTTCAAGGCAAAGGACAGCTGGCCGACTTCATCTTCGGATTTTTGCACCAGCCGACGAGAGAAATCACCCAGGCTGATGTTGGCGGCCAGGGCGGCGGCTTCACGAATCGGGCCGACGATTTTCGCCGTGGCGAACCACAGCGCCAGCAATGCCAGCAGGGAGATGCCCACGCCGACCGAGACTTGCCAGATGCTGCTCTTGACGCCGCGTGACTGCAGTTCGTGCTCCAGGGCCATGGCCTGGCTCATGACCACCGCCTTGGGCAGGTGGATCACGATCGCCCAGGGCTTGCCGGTGCGACCCAGGTTGATCGGCATCTGCACTTCGATTTCCTGGGAGTCCGGGTTGAGCCGGCTGTCTCCCTGGCCCTTCTGCACATTGGCCAACACTTTTTCCCACGTGCCGGGCAGCAAGGCTTTCAGTGACTGGCCGATGAGTTCCGGGTGTTTACTGTCGGCCACCACCAACCCCTGATTGCTCAGGATCGACACGGAGCCTTTGCCGTTATACAGGTCGGCGGACATTTGCTCGCTGAGTTTCTGGATAAACGAGATGTCGAAGTCAGCACCGACCACGCCGTAGAACTTGCCATTGGCGGTGATGGGGACCGATAGCGTGGTCAGCCACACATTTTTGCCTTGCACCACGTAGGGAAGCGGGTCCAGCACGCTTTCCTTCTGGGTGTCCCGTGGGCCTGAATACCAGCCGCCCTTCAACACGCCATTGGGGTGGCGGGCATCGGAGTCGTACTCAACCAGCGGTTGCACGGCGATATGGCCATCTGAACTGCGTGTCCAGTAAGGGGTGAAGCGGCCCGTCAACGGGTTGTTACCGCCCTCATTGATACGAAAGGCTTGATCCTGGCCGTCCAGCGCATCCGGTTCCCAGCATGAATAGGTGCCGTTGAAGTCGGGGTTGTCCTTGAGCACGCTGAGCAGCATCGTATTGATCTGCTCACGGCCCAGGGTCAGCGGGCTCTGGGCACTTTTACTCGCCCCCAGCGTATTGGCCATTGTGCGTGCCGAATCCAGGGCGTTTTGCAGTTTCGCCTGGATGGCATTGGCACGCGACTCGGCGAGGTTTTGCACTTCGCGGATGGTGGCGCTTTCAACCAGGGTTGAAACTTCAGTGCCCACATAGGTTTGATTGGCCGATGAGGAATACAGGCCATATAAGACCAGGCTTGCACACGAGATAAACAGGCAGAGTCCGGCGGTGAAGCAAATTCGAGTCTGCAATGAGTTGAATTTCATGATATTTCCTGCCCATGCTAATAGTCGCCAACATCATCGAATGTCGACATTCCGGTACTTTTTTTGCACAAGGCATAATGTTTATCATTGGCTGCTTAGGCATATACATGCGGTACAGCGCTGGGGATTGCTTAATGCTCTTTGGGCATCTCTTCATCAAGCCATAAACGTTCGGTATTTTTAAAACCGTAACGCTGTGACGGTACCCGCGCGACAATTCGGTCGGGTTGGGCGGGATCACTCAGGTCTATTATTTTCGGTGTTACATAGATATTTAGAACGGGCAGGAAGAACACTTTGATTTTTGGCGTCAATAAAGAGTCGGGATGTTGTTCTATCACTACGCCGATACTGCCACTTTTCAATTGAACGATGGAGCCGACCGGGTAAATACCCACGGACTTTAAAAAGGCGCGGAATACTTCGTCATCAAAATGCCCGTCCCATGTGGACATTTGCTGGATGGCGACGGCGGGGTCCCAGCCTTGGTTGTAGGAGCGGTCCGAGGTGACTGCATCGTAGACGTCGCACACCGCAGCCATCCGGGCCACCAGGCTGATCTGGTCCCCCACCAACTGATGGGGGTAGCCGGTGCCGTCGACTTTTTCGTGGTGATGCAGGCACACATCCACAACCATTTCGCACATCTGCGAGGCTGACAGCAGGGTTTTTTCCCCCTCCAGTGGATGGGTGCGCACCAGCTGCAATTCGTCACTGCTCAGGCGGCCAGGCTTGTTGAGAACGGCGCCCGGTATGGCCATTTTGCCGATGTCGTGCAGCAGCCCGGCCATCCCGACGCGCCGAATCATTGCGGGGGACAGGCCCAATTGATTACCCAGGGCAATCATCAACGCACACACGGCGACCGAATGCATGTAGGTGTAGTCGTCGATGCTTTTCAGGCGTGCCAGGCTGATAAGGGCGTTGGGATGGCGGGCGATCGAGCTGGAAATGTCGTCCACCAGTGCGCTGACGTTTTCAAGCTCCAGGGCCCGGCCCATGCGGGCATGCCCAAACATTTCGACAACGGCGGTCTTGGCGCGGCTGCAGATTTCCTGTGCGGCGACCAATTCGTCTTGCATGGATGTGGGGATGATGGGGATGGCTGGCGCAACTGTTTGGGCGGGAGTGGCCGGCTCAGCACCGCAGCCCAAGGCGCACGGCCCCTCTGAAGGTGCGCCGTCCCGCCAGAAGGGCTTTGCCTCACCGTCAGGCGCCTGAAGATTGAGTTCATTGCACTTCAACATGGTATGCCCTCTGTTGATGTTCTTCTTATACGTTTCTCATCAGCCTCCTTGGCTTGAGCTGTTTCGTTTTGCCTTTCAGATAGGGGCCGCGGCCTTGATTCGCGCGACTACGCGACCTGCCAGGTCATCCGGGCGAAACTTCGCCAGGAAGTCATCGGCCCCGACTTTCTTGACCATGGCCTGGTTGAAACCGCCCGACAGGGAGGTGTGCAGCACGATATGCAACTTGGCCATGCGCGGATCGCTGCGGATTTCGGCGGTCAGGGTATAACCGTCCATTTCCGGCATTTCGATGTCTGAAATCATCATCAGAAACTCCTCTTGCGGGTTGCGCCCCTCGTCGAGCATGGCCCGAAGGTAATCCAGCGCCTGGCGCCCATCGTTCAAGGCGACCACCTCGACGCCTACCGTCTCCAGGCAGCGGGTCACCTGTTTACGTGCCACCATCGAGTCGTCCACGGTCAGCACACGCAGGTGCCTGGCCTGTTGGGTGACCGTGTCATCCACCACGCCAATGGATATTTCTTCGGATGAGGGCGAGATTTCCGTCAGCACCTTTTCCACATCGATGATTTCGACCAGGCGATCATCGGTACGGGTAACGGCCGTCAGGTAATTGTTGTCACCGCTGCCCTTGGGGGGCGGATGAATGTCTTCCCAGTTCAAATTGACGATGTGCTCAACCGCATAGACCAGGAAGCCTTGAACGCGGTTGTTGTACTCCGTAAGTATAATAAAGGCGCTTTCTTTATCCGTGATGCCGGGCAGCCCTGTTGCCATCGCGAGGTCTAGAATAGGGATGCAAGCGCCGCGTATATTGGCAACGCCACAGATGTTGTTATTAGACTTTGGTAGTAGAGATAACTTGGGGCAGCGAATAATTTCCCTGACTTTAAAGACGTTGATGCCATACAGCTGTTGGTCGTTGAAGCGGAATAGCAATAATTCCAGCCTGTTCTGGCCGACCAGTTGTGTACGACTGTTAACGGATGCCATTACACCTGCCATACGCACCCCTTTAGTTTGATTGAACAGCGTTGATGTCGTAATGACATTAGCATATGTGTGGGAATGTAAAATATATGTGAAGGCAAAATAATTTTGAGGTTTATCGTTAAAGCAATGGCAGCGCGGATGATTAGCTATTCAGGCGGATGTTTGAAATTAGTTAGTTGGCTAACTTGCTAGTTTGAGTGTTGAGAATGATTAAGGTTGGAAAGCCGTTTGCTGAGGAGCAGCGGCTTGGGGAAGTTAGCGTTGTGGCGAGGTGCGCGCCAGTTCAGCAAGATCGCGACATCTTGCAGGAAACTCCGAAGGCTCGTGCTGCGCCTCCCAATCCCACAAACAACCCTACCGACCCCGGCGCGGCCTGCTCACGTGCCTACCTGTATGAGCGGCCATCCTCGACTTAACGGCTCGACGCCTGGGTTGCACGCGGCTCACGGCGTCAGTCTGTGAACGAACATTCAATCATGCATGAGCCACGGCCGCAGCTCCTTGATATTGCTGACCACGATCTGCTGGGCTTCCGGGTTGGTCGCCTGGTTTCTCGGGTCTACCTGATAGCGGCGCAATACGTACTTCACCAGTGCTTTGCGGCTGGCGACCACCAACTGCCCATCCGTCATGCCGAAGTCGATCTCGATGATTGCCTGTTGCGCAGCGTTCAAGCGGCCATCGGGGGTAAAGATGATGGGTACTTCGGTATTCCAGTCTTCGTCCAGCTCCCGGGTGTTCTGTGATGCGTCAAGCAGGTCCGGCTCACCTCGCAGGCGACTCAGCACAAAATCCCGGTACTGGCGGTTCTTCTCGCAATAGGCGCGCACATGCCAGCGCATGCCGGTGTACACCAGGGTGTGCGGGGCAATCAGGCGGACTTCCACGTTTGGGGTGTTGAGCGAAACGTACTCGGTTTCCAGGCGCAAACCGTCGCGACAGGCTGCGAGCAATGGGCGCAAGACTTCGGGCCGAATTGGCCGGTCCGGCACTTCGAGTACCTTGGTATGCGCATAGGCCAGGGCCAGCCCGTCGATGTGCGGCGCCCGTTCGTTGTTCTGGTAAAGCAGGTGCAGGTAGGCGCTGGCGCTGTCATCAATGAACAGCGGTTTGAACTGTTTGCTGGGGACGTAGCCTTTGCGCTGCTTGTCATATGTCAAGTTTCGGGGCGCATGTTCGTTGATGTAGGTGTTGATGTCCTTGGAGGCTTGCTGGCGACTGATGCCGAAGCTCTGGATCAAGTGGCCCGTGGTCAGCCGGCCTTCCCACCAGGCGACTGTCTCGATCAAGCGATAGCGAAGTGCCAGGTCCCAGCGCACTTGCTCGATGGATTGCTTGCGTTTCATACCCGCTCCATGTGTGTGAATACTTTACCTGTATAAGTCTACATTCTAGACCTGTCGTGAATCACTACATATCGTGTCTCTGTCAGCGGAATTCATCGAAGACAGTAAAGGACGTAAACATGAGTATGTCGGAAGTGGTTTCGACGGGGGCACTGGTGGTGATGGGCGTCATCCTGCTGGTGTTGATACAGCACTGTTTAAAGTTGAGCGAGCTTTGGAAAATGGTCGCCCATTATCAGAAGGATTTGCGTTGGGCACAGATCTGGGAGGTGGAAAACCGCGAGCTGCGCTCGGCGTTGCGGGCGGAGCGGGAGCATGTCGCGCAGTTGCAGCGAAAGCTGGAATTGCTGCAAGCGCTGATTCCGATCGCAGAATAGTTCGCGGCATTATTATCAGGGGAACACATCCATGCCGATAAAACCCAGACCCTTCACGTTTGTGTGTGAAGACTGCAATTGGAAGAAAACCATCGCACCGCGCAGCGATGCATTGATGCCCGGCGATTGGTTGGCCACCTGTCCGAAGTGTGGCAACACGGCTCTGAAAATACGCGCGGCAGGGTGGTTTGAAACGGTGGCGGCGCAGTTCAGGGCGCCGCCCCTCTGACCGGCTAAAGTTTTCCCACGCGCTGCGGATAAGTTAGGGATAAATAGGCCGCTGATTGCGGCTTGCATGAACGGACTCCAGGGGATGGTTGATGGAAAGCGAGATTGATATCAATGGGGACAGCGATCTGCTGCAGATGCTTATCGATGCAGATCCAGTCGATGTAATCGTGCTGGTCGATTTCCTGACCGACTCTGGCAAGGGACGGCTGGCGATGGCCAGCGAGGTACGCGAAGCACTGGAGTCGGCAAAGAAGAAGAACAAGTTCTCCAGGGGTGTGTTGCTCCTGCTGATTCGCGAGCTGCAACATTTTGGCGGTAATAGCTTCGTCAACCTGTTCCGCCGCAACGGTGTGCCCTATGCTGAGATCGTCGCCGATGTGCTCAGCCATGTGGGCGGTACTGGTGGCAAGAATGAACCGGTTGCGAGCATGGAGCTCAAGGTGTTGGAGAAGCTGCTGTCCGATGCCTGGGAGAAAATGTCGGCCCAGGAACAGGCCGACTTTTCCAAGGGCTTTCAAAATGAAACGGGCCCCTTGGGCGTGTCATACGCTGCTATTCAAGCCGCCATACGCCGCGGTGGCCCTGCTGCCATACAGGCTGCTCTTCTGGCCACCGGTGCGTTCGCCCGGCTGGCAATGGGGGGCGCATTGGCCACCGGCACCAGCCTGATAGCGGGTCGAGCAGCGGGGTTGGCCTTCGGCCCGATTGGCGTAGCGCTCTCGGGTATCGCCGGCGCTCACACCCTGACGAGTCAGGCCTATCGGGTGACGGTGCCTTGCGTTGTGCAGATCGCCTACATTCGGCAAAAAAGCGCGTTGGTTACTTGCCCGTCCTGTGAGGTTCCCACCCCTAAAACCAGTAAATTCTGCAGCGAATGCGGGGCAGGCCTGGCGCAATGAACCCTCTCATTTGAATCTGGAGCCTGTCATGGAAAACACCCTCACGCTGCCGAGCTCTGGAAGCAACGACCGGCCAACCTGGTTGATCGGTAAGTCCGCCGAAAAGCCGTTGATGAGCGTTACGTTGGCGGCGCAGCAGGTCATTCCTGCCGGCGTTGAAAAGGTTGATGCCGCTCGTTTGGGCATCGACCGTTTGGGCCCGTTGCTGCAAACACTCCCCAATCTGATCGTCGCGAACGATGTTGCCCAGTCCCGATACATGCAAGTGGTGATCGACGGTCCTCTCGCGGCGGCCGCAGATGGCCACGGCTTTCGAGCCTTCTCGATACAAGGCGGACATATCAAGGAACATGCGAGGTTGTTTGAGCCTGAAAAGCTTCAGCAACTGGTCAGTTCTGCAGCAATGTTCCAGATCGCGTCTGCTGTGGTGGCTCAAAAGCACCTGGCCGACATCAGCGCCAAGTTGAGCGAGATTCAGGCGGGCGTCGAGGGTATCTCGACGTTCTTGGTCGAGGGGCGCAAGTCCATTGTCAAAGGCGCTCTGAATTACCTGACGCAGGTTGCACCGCTGGTTCTGGCCGGTGAGTTGAGCCCGGCGATCAGGCAGAAGCTGGAGGACATCGAGTTGGATCTGGGCTCGATCCACAATCAGTTGGAAGGCGAACTGGTCACACTGGCCAAGGAAGCGACGGAGCATAAAGCGCCCGGCATGTTTGAAACCACGGCTGGATTGACCGCTGCATTGAAAGTGATGCAGAGCAAATCGGACGCCCGCGCAGAAGAGTGGAAACTGTGTATGGGAACCCGGTTGGCGGCGTGCCGACTGCTGGCCTCATTTCCTGGCGAAAGCGCTCTGGTTCAGCGACGTCAAACGACGCTGAGCCGTGTGACGAGTCAGTTTCTGGGAGAGAACGGGCACTTGTCCGGCTTCAAGGACGCCGTAGAGACGCGGGCGAAAAATCTTTCTTCTTATCTGGATTCTCAATCCACGATCCAGGCGAATCGCTTGTCGTTAAGAGAGTGGGAGGAGGAGACGCTACCGTTGTTTATGGCAGGTGCAATCAGCGAGATCGGACAGATGCAGCAATTGCTGGTTGAACAGCAATCGCCGGTCGTGTTGACGGTAGAGATGCGGGGCAATGAGTTTATCGGCGCCTATCAGCCCCGTACCGCTTAGCCTTCCTGATCACCGGTGTGCCACGTCGCCGACAGGGAGTGTCTGTCGGCGGTGCGGCGGCCGATTCAAATGCGCTTGTTCGAATCCCGGCGATTCACAAACTGCACTTCTACGCGCCGATTGTGTTCGTCCGCGGGATCAAGCTCTGGCAGCGGTTGCGAATCCCCATAGCCGGCAACGATGACGCGCTTGGCCTGGCCTGGTTCAAGGAGTTCGATGATCAACTTGCGCGCCTCTCTGGCCCTTGCGGCAGACAGTGTGAAGTTGTCGTCGTAGACCGTGCAGAACTTGACGAAGTCAGTCACCGGGCGTGCGACCTGCGTATTGTCGGTATGCCCCTCCACCAGTATCTGGGCGTCACCCGAACTGCCAAAGAAGGTGGCGATGCGTGGGCTGACGAGGCGAAGTTCGCGCTTGGCCTCATCCGTCAGGCATGCGCTGCCCCGGGCGAACATCTTGTCCCCCAGGGTCATCTTGTTACCGGCGAGGTCGAACGAAACCAACCCGGAGTCGCCCTGTGCATCCAGGGCGGCTTTCATCTCCTGCAATAGACCGGTGACCTTTTCCTGCTCGGTCACCCCCGCTTGGTTTTGCTCTTCCTGGCGCTTGAGTTCGGCAAATTGATTCTGCAATACCGACATTACCAACAGCAGCATCACCACGGCCATTACGCCTGCCATCAGGTCAGAGATGGATACCCACTCGCTTGGTTTCTCTTTCATGAGGGCGCTCAGGCTTTCACGGCTTTTCGGGCCGTGACTGATTTATTGATGCTGTTGGCAACACCCGTCAACTGATTCACGGATTGCAGCAGGGGTTGCAGGTCCACAGGCGCGCGCGTGACAACGCTCGCCAGAGCGTCGAGGGACTCGGGGACCTTGATCAGCATTTCCGAGACTTTGCCGTAACGTTGATCCAGCGAGACCATGCGCTGGCCGCTTTCGGATACGGCTTTAAGGCCGCTGAGAATGTCCTTGGACAGTTTCTGCACCACGCCCTGGATCGCCAGGATGTTCGTATTCAGGTTCTCACTCACCATCTCGAACTCCAACGTGGTCTTTTCCTGCGCGATAGCAGTTTTCTGCATGTTGGTGGCGACTTCTTCCATGGCCTGGCTGACGGTGCCGGACATGCTGTCGATAGCCTTGGAAATATTCCCGGTCGCCTGTCCCAGGCTGGTGGTCATGTTGACTAGGTTGGTGCCGAAGTCGTGGTTCATGGTCTTGATGTTCGAACCCAGGTCAGTCTTGACGGCCTCCATCACGTCACCCAGTTTTGTGGTGGCGCTTTCCAGTTGCGCGCCCATGCCGTGCAGGTTGTCGCTGAAGTCCTTGTTCATGGTGGCCAGCGTGCTGTTCAAATCCGCTTTGACGCCATTCATGACCTCTGCCATCTGACCCTTCAAGGCACTCACCACGACTTGCAGTTCAGCAGCGGACTGGCCCACCTTGCCGGCCGCGTCGCCCATCGTTTCTCCTGCCGTTTGCAACGCTTGCAGGTTGTCGCGGCTGTTGTCGGTAAACGTGGTCATCGCCTGTTCAGTGCGTTTGCCTGACGTGGCGATTTGGCTGAGAACATCTTGCGTGTCGCGATGCACCTGCAAACTCTCGGTGTGGCGTTGCAGCAGCGTACCGATGCCCTCGGTGACGTTGGCAATACGAGTGTCGAGCCCCGCAAAACCTGTTTGCAGATGTTGCTTGTTGCTGTCGGCCAAAGCGCTCAGGGCTAGTTCGGTGCGTTGAGCGGTGTCTGCGGCTTCGCGGACGATCGCCTGCCCTTCGCGGGCGATCTGCTGGCTGTTGCTCTCACTTTGCAGTAAGCCGTTGATGCCGTTCGCCAGACCACTGATGTGGGTACTGACGCTGTCGAAGCCGGTTTGCAATAACTGCCGTTGTTCGGCGTCAGTGCCGTGGCGCCGATTGGCCTGTTGCTGCATCAGTTCACTGAAGGTGTCGACCTGTTTGCCGAGCGCGCCGGTCATGTACTTGGCCGCACTGGATATGCAGTTTTGGAGGAAGGCGTCGTGAGCGGCGCGGGCGCTGTCGCGCTGCTGCTCAGAGGTCGACATTTGCGTCTTGACTTGTGTGATGCACCAAGCCAGGCGGCGACCCTCATAGCCCAGGAGCAAGTCCCATACCTTCAGTAAAATGAAGGCCATGATGCCCCAGGTGGAGGTTTTGAACTTGGTCCCCAGCCCTTGCATCATCGCGGTCATGTCCTGCATCGCGCCGCCCATGGCGCCCACGGAGGCATTGCCGCTTTTCTGCAAAATAGTCGATGCGTGATCGAGTGCCATGCCCAGACCCAGGAAGGTGCCCAGCAAGCCGACCACCAAGAGCATCCCGGGCATGATGCCGGCGATTTTCTCGGCAGTGGTCGAGACGGCTTCACTCAGGTCGTGGATCGAACCATGATCCGCGCGCAGCCCCGAGGCGCCCAACTTGCCCCCTTGCCACTTCTTTTCCCAGTGGTGCTCGTTCGCTCGCAGAGCCACCATCAATCCCGTCAGGAGGGTTGCACCGGTGATGAACAGGAAGAAGAACATCTGCAAGGGTTCAAACCGAGGCAGTAAAAAACTCACTAATTCGTTATTCACACGCCTACCTCAACTTCTTGAAGAGCGGCTTCGGTCCGAGCAAGGCAGTCATTTTCGAAAATGTTACCGAAGTCGATCAGCAGCGCTTGTTCGCTTTCGCTCAGGGAGGCCCATTTCAGGTTTTGTTGAGCGCATCGGGCGATCAGTGAACCGACTTCCTCGCTGCGGTCGAGCAGATACTCCTGATCGTCGGCAATCAACTGTTGCTCATCTTTTTCCAGCAGCTGGAGAAAGCCTTCCGATGCATACACGTAGTAGCGTTTTTCTCGAATGCTGACGTCGAGGTTTTCAAGTCGCTGGGTGTCTCGACTCACATTGCGCTCAAGGTCGTTGAGCACGACTTGTTCTTCTGCGCTCAATGCTTCGGTGCGGCTGGCCATGGACATCCGTTTGGCCAGCACTTTGTCGCGGGCCAGGTCCTGGTTGAGTTTTTGCCACTGGACCTCAAGGCGGCGCAGATCTGCGCCCCATGCGAGGGTCATCTCCTCGAAGACGAACGGCACGACTGGCTTGCCGAAGTGCAGGGTGGTGAGTTCGTTCAGGGTTTGAGTTTGTTCGAGGGTGAGGGTCGGTGTCTCATCGAGCAAGCTGGTAGAGATGTCCATCAGCGCGATCATGTCGGCATCGACGTCGGTCAGGTTTTCGATGGACGTCATGCGCCTTTCGTAGAAATTCAGCAGCTTTTGGGCGGCACGCACGCGCAGGTAGTGGTTGAAATCAGCAAACTGCTCGCTGTTGACCACACGCTGGATCTTGGCCTTGGTCAACATGTAAGCGTTGATGAGTTCAGCGATTTTCACTACGCCGCGCTCGGTGGCGGGCACCTGCGGGGCGCCCTCCTTGAATACTTGCGCCCGGGCTTCGGCTTCTTTGATCTCAATATCGTTCAGCACCTTCTCCCGGATATTCCTGGCGGATTGTATGACCCAGTCGATGGCCTGTTTGAGCTTGGTCATCAACGGATGGCTTTCAATGTTTTCGAGGAAACCCAGGACCTTCTCCAGACCCAGCGCCATCCACTTGACGATCGGCCATGGCGCGAGGTTCGCCAGCGTCGTCAGGGCAACACGTGCATGCGCCAGATAAGGCTTTACCGATTGCCAGATGTTTTTCACATCGCCGACAAACGTTTCCGCCTTGTCGGCCAGCCAATTGACCGTAGCAACGGCTTTCTCCTTCACCGTTTCGTAAATAGAGGACGCGGTTGATTTGACCCAGTTCCATAGACCCATGATTCGCTCCTCAGCGCACGCCCAATAACGTGCGGGCTGCTTCCAATGTTGGTGTGTTGGTTTTGCCGCCATGTGCCTGCATCTGTGCCATGGCACTGCCGACCTGTTCGATGGCGTCCTGCAAATGTGCTTGCGCCAGCGCAGGCTGATCCGGGATACGGACTGCCTTGGCCAGCGCCAGGCGCATGCAGGTACGCATCTCGCGCCCTGACAGCCCTGCCGACAGGTGCGTTGCTGAATTCAGTAGCGTCTCCCGCGCGTCAGCCAGCGGAATACCGGGCACCAACAGCTTCGCCCAGATAGCCAGCCGCTCCGGCTCGCCCGGCAGTTCGAAACCAACGTGTTGAGAGATACGGCTGACGAAGGCAGCGTCGTAGTTTTTCGCAAAGTTAGTCGCAAAGATGACCACGCCTTCGTGCCGCTCCAACTCAATCAGCAGGGTCGAGCGCATGGCGTTCACTTCGTTATCGATACCTTGGGTGACAGAGGACAAACGCTTGCCCAGCAAGGTGTCGGCTTCATCAAAAAACAACACCGCGTCTTCGGCTTGGGCACTGCGGAACACGCTTGCAATGTTCTTGGCGGTATCGCCCATGAACTTGCTTTCCAGGTCGGCGATGCTCACCAGCATGATCTTCTTGCCCAGGCTGCCGGCAAACGCCTCGGCGGTGAGGGTTTTTCCTGTGCCGGGAGGGCCATAGAAGTTGAGGATCGTACCCTTGCCGGCCGGGTCTGCGGCGGCGAAACCCCATTCGATATAAATCGTGCGGTAGTGCAAGATCTTTGCAACAGCCTCCGCCAACTGCTGTTTGAGCTCGGTGGACATCACAACATCGCGCTCCAGCGTAAAACGCGGTTCGACACACCGAAATTCCGTCTTGGCGGGGGTAGCCGCTGGCGCTGGCTCGGCATCCAGACCTTCAAGAAAGCTGGGGCGTATCTTGTTGCGCAGATAATCATTCGCTGCCATAGGTTCGAGCCTTTGATCGATCAGGAATATTGGGGGCGGATAGGTGTTCCAGGCGCGGAAGGCGTGCCGAACAACCGGGCGACATAATGCGTGGCAACCAGCTGTGCTTGAGTGCTGAAGGGTGGGGAAGGGCGTTTGGCTAAGGGCAAGAGACACGTCCGTGTGTGAGATAGGGCTGCACTCCGTTATCGGCGTGGGGTGGGTAAGCTTTAGCAAGGCCACCTGGGGAACTTCAAGAATAGACGGACCGACGTGGAAATCTTTTCAGTGAATAAATCCGCTATCTGACGTTTTTTTTGTTTTCCTTAATAAATAAGGCGGTGCTTAATTGTCGCCTTAAAAATCTATATAAACTAATTAAAATAGATGAATATTTAATTTGTCTGGGGGTGTTTAGTATCTAATCTATAAGCTCAAATGCGGAGGGGTATTATGTTCATCTTTATGAAGTCAATGATCGTTGGGCTGTGCATAGCCGCTCCAGTTGGTCCAATAGGCTTTTTATGTATACAGCGGAGCCTTATGCGTGGCTGGCGGTCAGGCTTTGCAACGGGATTAGGAGCAGCAACCGCCGACGCAATGTATGGTTTTATAGGCGCGTTAGGGATCACCGCAATTATCACAACATTGATTACGTTAAAACCCTGGTTGTGCATTTTCGGCGGACTTTTCCTGGCATACATCGGCTGCCAGACGATAAGGTCGAAGGAGCGCGCTACCGCTTTGCCAGGCGAAAAGGCCGGTATTATGAAGGCTTATTCGACGACCTTGCTATTGACCTTATCGAACCCGATGACTATTTTGTCGTTCATCGCCCTATTCGCGTCAATGAGCGATGGCATGGTCGGCGACCAAGGCCAATATTCTATGTGGTCAATGGTGACCGGTATATTTCTAGGCTCCGCGGTGTGGTGGCTTGGGTTAAGCGGTTTTTCTTCTGCATTCAAGACGAGGATGTCCGAGTCAAAACTCAAGCTGATAAACTACTTTTCCGGCTCTACCATAACCGTTCTTGCTGCGTATCAAGTGGTGGTCGGTATCATGCTTGTCATAGAAGTATAAGTTTCATGTGAAACTGTCCATGATTGTCTATTGCAGTTATTTATTATTTAAGTAATCGCTGCGGAAGAGCTGAAAGTGTAGTCGGTTTTGTTTAGCAGGGAGTATGCGCTGGAAAATGGGCAGGTGTACCCTGTTTTTAATGCGTTATTTTTTTGTTGATGATATAGGATTCTCGTTAAAGTACTCATCTGTTTCAGGGCGCGCCTTCATGGATCGTATAGACATAAAAATCTTGAGTGTGGTGCAGGATTCGGGGCGAATCTCCATTACCGAATTGTCAAAGCACGCAGGTCTTTCCATCCCCGCCACAACGGACCGGCTGCGAAAGCTCGAAGATGCCGGAGTCATTTCTGGCTATGGGGCTCAGGTTGATCCAGCGAAGCTCGGGTTTGGAATATCGGCAGTTGTCGGCATGACGACCTTTAAGCCATCAAAAACTAAGTTGATCGCAACCCTCAACGACATACCTGAAGTCGTTGAGTGCCTGCACGTCACCGGTGATGACTCGTACCTTATCAGGATCTATGCCAAGTCAATGTCAGACCTTGAGAGCATTATCGGGAAGGTTAATAACTATGGCGAAACGCGCACCAGCATCGTCTTATCGGTTCCGATCGAAAGACGAAAACTGGTATTTTTCGACAAATAGGAACCGGACTCAGAGGAGATACTTCCCCTGCCGGATTGAGTGAACAGTCAGAACCGCAACGAAAAATCGCGTTCCTGCGAAAATTTCAGGTCTGCTGACCACCTAAACGCTGGCAGATTTTAGGTGGCAACGCAGACTTTTAAAACGGTGCATGCGTTTTCACACAGCCTGGGCTGATAGAGGACGCCGGAAAGAACGAGCCGATCAATCGAGATCTTTCAATGCACCGTTAGATCAAAGACGTTGTAGACAAGTAATGACCAGGCAAATCCGTTAGGGGATGCCGCCAGTATTTAGCTGACATAAGCCCGGTAACCGGCGATGGATTGCAAGCGGTCAGCGGAATACCGGAATCGTCCCTGACGCTGTACGACGGTCCCCTGCAGCCTTCAACTTCTGATCCAACTCGGCTATGCGACGCTCGCCCGCCTCAAGCGCCTGCGCACTGGTATGCACCGAGTAATATCCAAGATGTAGCGGATAGGGATGGGGTACAGCCGAACCCAAGACGAATACTGCGTCCTCTTGACCTGATGCCTGCAAGGTAATAGGTGCCTCGCTGTAGTCGAAACTAACCATCTCACCAGCCTGGACAACGCGTCCGGCATTCAGCGTCCCCTTGGCGAGCGCGAGCCATCCGACACTGTGCCCAGCAGGCGGCTGATACACCCAACGCTCTCCTGGTTTTAAAGTGACCAGCAAATAATTGACGTCCTCAGGCGCAGGGACGGGACTTTGCACGCCTTGGTAGTTGCCGAGGATGACATGAGCAGGCTGGCCCTCATTGGTACCCACTGACTCGATGTAGCGGCTTTCAGGCTCACCGTTTTCGAACTCAGCTGGTAAGGCGATCCACAGTTGAAACCCCTGAATGCGAGGGACTTCCTCGGCTGTCAGTTCTTTGCCATGCCAGATACCTCCACCGGCCCGCATCCATTCGACACCACCATAACCGATCGTCCCTTCCCCATTATCCGGATCGTTATAGCGCACACGGCCTTCTGTAAAGACCGTCACTGTGGCTATGCCCGAATGGGGATGCAAAGGCATGCTGGACATCACATGGATGGCATCTCCACTGGCGTCAAAGATGTCGAGGAACACGAAGGGCTTGAGAGTCTGACCCAGATCAGAAGGACTCATCAGGCGGGTAATAGGTCCATGACCTGCCGTTCCTCGCGTGTGCTGCGCAATACGCCGGGACAAACTCGTATCAAGGTGGGTTGAGGACGTAGTCATGGTTTCGATTCCCGTAAAGTCAGGCTTGCGTTGGACGGATGAGGTTCAAGATGCTGGCGCGGTGGAGCCAGGCAATACTCGCCGTGATCAGTAGCAGCACGATTGCCGGTACGGGACTACCGCCAATAAAGAACAGGTGGGTGAAAGTAGCAAAACACATGGTGACCGCCAGCAGCAGACCGGCCAGTCCTGCGGTGACGGGTATCAGTAGGGCGATAGCAGCGGCTACTTCGACCAGTCCCGTCACGGTACGGAACCACTGACCCAAGCCAATATGTTCGAAGACCTCGACCATCATTGGCACCCCCGCAAGCTTGGCACTGCCAGCTGCCAGGAATGCTGCCGCGGCAACAAGACGTAATCCGAGGGATGTGTACTTTAAAACTCTGCTCGGGGTGTTCGACGCTGTGGAAGCTTGGTTGCTCATAGTAGTGTTCTCTTTAGGGGGCTCAGAGCCAACCTTTCAGGTTTCTGACAGTCAGGCTTACCGCAATGGCCATATACAGCGGACCGGAAACAACATCACCGACTCCAGTATTTCCTGGCATGCGCCTGGCTTAGGGCGCGCAGGTCGACCCTATGTCCCTGCCGGCAATGTCTGGCGCCGTTCGTCCATTGAGGGAGTAGTGGTACGGCGAACGAGGACAGATTTTTATGGGTGCGGCGCACCCGCCAAAAAATAAACATGTCCCCACTGCCCTGGCTGTTTAAACCTCTGCAATGGCCTCGCGAACGAAGTCTTCATAAGTGCGCAGTGGGTGCCCGATGATGGTCTGAAGCTGTTCTACGGTTCCTTCAGTTGCTTGCATGCCGAACTTCTGGATACCCGCCATCATCAGGCGCATGTCATAAGCCAACCAGGTGGGGCCGTACGAAGCCAGCTGCCCTTCGAAGGCCGCTACATCGTCACCGCCGTAGGCAATGTCGCGACCCAGGGCGGAGCTCCAGATCTTCGCCACGGAAGCACCGGTAAGTGCCTGCGGCCCGACTAACTCCAGCGTTACACGATCCAGGGCAGAAGATGCTTTGTCGCGTCGCAGCAACTCTGCAACGGCGACATCGGCGATGTCGCGCGCATCTATCATCGAGACGCCCGCCGAGCCGATTGGCATCGGGTATACCGAGTAGTTTTGAATTGTCTGCTGGACCATAAGGTCGTTTTGCATGAAGTAAGCCGGACGCAGAATGGTTGCGGGGATGTCGAGGCTTTCGATCATGCGTTCAACCGTATGCTTGCCGGTGAAGTGCGGAACATTGGTGAACTGGTCGGCATGAATCACCGACAGGTAGACGATGCGCTCGATGCCAGCCTCCTGAGCGAGGTTCAGCGTGATGAGGGCTTGCGTCACCTCATCGGGCGTAACGGCGTTGAGCAGAAACAGCGTCCGCACCGACGACAGCGCGACGCGCATCGAAGGTACATCGGTGAGATCTGCGACAACTTCAGTGACGCCGGCCGGGAAGTCCCGCTTACCCGATTGGCGCACAAGGGCTTTGACCTCGGCGCCTGCGTTGGCAAGGCCCTGAGTGATGAGTGAACCAATGGTACCCGTGGCACCAATAACGAGAATGCTCATTTTTGAATCTCCTGCATTGAATATTTAGGGTGGGTCAGCGAGAGAAGTCCGCAACTACCTTGCCAGTCCGTGAAACGCAGCGATTGCGTTCGATGGCCTCAGGGATGTCGGCGAAGCCAACGACCTTGCCAATCCTGGACTGCAGCGTGCCGCTGGCGATTTCTTGAGCCAGCGTCTCCAGCAATTCGGGGTCGGGCTTGTTCATGAACCAGAGGCCTCGGCGATTCGAAGGCGTGCGCGCCAAGATATCGGGTGATGACGTGCCGACAATGACGCCGTTTTCCGCCAACACCTGCCACGAGCGATCCAGTACCTCACCCCCGACGTAGTCGAGCACCAGGTCAATGTCCTGGACGACGTCCTCGAAACGTTGGGATTGATAGTCGATGACATGATCCGCGCCGAGGCTGTGCACATAATCCAAGTCAGCCGTGCCCGCAGTTGCGAAGACCTCGGCGGCTGCCCGCTTGGCGTACTGCACGGCATAGGCGCCCAGTCCTCCTGCAGCGCCGTGAACAAGGATTCCCTGGCCTGGATGAATCGGGCCCGCATGATGGAGGCTCTTCCAGGCCGCCACGGCTGCGACGGGTACAGCGGCGGCATGGATGTCATCAAGATCTTCAGGCGTAAGGGAGAGGCTCGCTTCACTGACGGTCACGAATTCGGCGTACGCGCCCAGCCCTCCCACCGCGCCCATGACGCGATCGCCAACACGAAAGCGAGAGGCACCGGGGCCGACAGCCTCGACAACTCCCGCCATTTCGGCGCCGAGTACTATTGGTAGTGGAAGCGGGAAAGCATTTCGCACATGGCCTTCACGGACCTTCCAATCGATGCCGTTCACGCCGGCGGCTCGAACTCGAACCAAAACCTGGCCTTGCCCTGGTTCTGGCTTTTCGATCTCGGCCACTTCCGCAGCGTCAGCGCCGCCGTATGCCCGGATCAGTACAGCGCGTTGCATTGTGCTCATTGCAGTTCCTCGTATCGAGTTCCGATGACGAGAAGATATGCTGTTGCGCAGATAAAGCGGAGACACCAAAATACAGACACTTCGTTTCAAAAATGGAACATCATGAATCTGAACGCTCTGATCGATTTCACGCTCGTCGCAACGAATGAGGGGCTCGGAAAGGCGAGCCGAGCGAGCGGCATATCCAAAGCAACCTTATCGCGCCGGATCTCCGACCTTGAGGAACAACTGGGCGTGAGACTGATCGAGCGCAGCGCTCGCGGCCTGAAGCTCACCGAAGCTGGCGAAATGCTGATGGCTCGAACAGAAGGTCCATTAGGCGAGGTGGCCGAAGCCATGACGGCGGCCCGTGAGGGCGTATCGACGCCTCGCGGACGCTTGCGTGTTGCCTCCCCTGTCCTGTTCTCCCAGCTTGCGATGGGCCGCATTGGCGTCGAATTCTGTACCGCCTACCCGGAGGTCGAAATCGAAGTCGTGGCGGAGGATCGCCTGGTCGACCTCGTCGAGGAACACTATGACGTCGCCATTCGGATCAACCCGAGCCCAGACAGTAGTTTGGTCGGCCGCTGCTTCGCCAAGGACAGGCTGGTCGTTGTGGCTGCGCCTGAAGTACCCAAGCCCATATCCGGCGCAATTAGACCAGTGCCCAGCATCGTAACGTCGAGTTTTCAGCCCACCCACTGGAGTCTCGATGGAGGGCAGTTGGTCCTGGAGCCGATCCCAAAACTGCGGTTCTCTTCGTTACTGATGGTCCGCGATGCTGCTATCGCCGGCGGTGGTGCTGCCCTGATCCCCCAGTCCATAGCATGGAACCAGCTGGCCCGTGGCGAGTTGGTCCAGTGGGGCACGGTATCGAGTGTAGAACCCGAGCTCTGGGTCTTGCACACATCCAGGCGCCTTGCTGCTCCGAAGGTTCGCGCATTCGTCGATTTCATGTGCGCGAAATATCCGGACATGTCTTTAGTACTAAAGGGATAGAAGACCGTTCACTAGTCTCAGGTATTGATTCGAGCGTCCGGTTAGGGCCGGTTCGGTCCATGGTGACAAGCCTGGGCAAGAGCGGACATTCAAAAGCGAACTCAACTCTTCAGAGCAAGTTCTCCTGAATGAACTGGCCTCAGATAAAGATAGTGCCGCTTAAGTACAGCGAGCCGTGGCCGCTGATAATGACTCGGTCGTTGTCCAAGACTTCGCAGTGCAACCGGCCCTTGCGCGCCCCACCTTGCTCGGCACTCAGGCTGCGCTTGCGTTAGCAGGCATGGGGGCTACCTCCAGCACCGTTTTGGTGTCCTGAAAGTAGCATTTGGCAGCCCGGGATACCCCCTGGGATACCAAAGCGCCTGGAACTCAGAAATCCTTAAAAGTCCTCGGAAGCCCTGGAAGCCGCGTATTTACTGGATTTAAGGCACAAAAAAAGACGTCCATGGACGTCTTTAGATGTTGAAGTGGTGGAGCCGGGGGGATTTGAACCCCCGTCCGCCAGTACTCCGCTGTCGGTACTACATGCGTAGCCGTTTCTATTAAGTTAACCCTCAGCGACCCGAAGGGCAGGGTGCTTTGGGCGAGTTGTGTAAGTTTTAGCCGCTTCGTCCACAACGTACTGCACGGCGATTCTGTTCTATATGACAATCACTTTGGGTTTACAGACATCCCCTGGTGATTGCTGGACCCGAAGGTACCAGAAGCTCAGGTCTAAGGCTGCTTACGCAGCGATAGCGAATTCCTGGCCGTAGTTTTCGTCATTGGCAACTATAAGTAGTTGCAACAGTGGATTTACGAGTTCTGTTACCAACTCGGCATGCACCTAAAGTTTCGCGACCGGCGTCGAATCCTAAACGGCCCCGTGCTTGTAACTCGTTGTTTCATAGTGAGTGACAAGCCTGTGCAGTGTACGCCAAACCGTCACGGAAGGCCAACCCGAAGGTTGGCCCTGTCGTTTACTGGCCGCCTTTATCGAGGTTCTGTAGGTCTTGCAGGGCCTTGGAGGTGATTTCGATGCACTTCTTGTCATCACCGGCCGCGTGGGCCGCCTTGGCCTGGGAGACGGCCGTGTCGATTTCGCCGCTTTTGCCACTGGTGTCGGTGGCGAGCAGCGCTTTACCGTTGTTGATTTTGTCCAGGTTGATCTTGCACAGATCGGGCTCGCCAGCAGCGAAAGCAGGGGACGCCAGCATCGCAGCGGTAATGAACAAGCCAGCAAGAGCGGAACGCTTCATAGAGTATCTCCTTGCGCAAAAAGGCTCGACGCTGCTGGCGTTCAAGGGCTGCCAGCGACATCACTGATGGGCCTCGTTTGCCGAGGCCTATGCAGATGACTACACCGGTGCGCAGGGGTTCTGTTTTTTTTGCGGGATTAGTGGGCGCGAGCCTGGGTCACGCGATCCACGAGGTACACCAATCCGTGATAGTCGATGCCGCCATGCTGGCTCAGGCCTATCTCGCAGGTGCGGCTGGTGGAGATCCCTTCACTGCAAAACTGCACTGCATCCTTGAGGGAGCGCAGCGAGTGGGCGTTGAGTTCCGGCGTGGTGAAACCCTTGTCGCCGGCAAACCCGCAGCAGTGGATGCCTTCCGGGATCACCACGGTTTTCGCGCAACGACGGGCCAGGTCGATCAGCGCCTGGCTTTCCCCCAAGTGTTGCGTGCTGCAGGTGACGTGTACAGCGATCGGCGCCTCTTGCGGTGTGAAATCGAGACGGTCCATCAGGTGCGTACGGATGAAACGTACGGGGTCGTAGAGGTCCAGGCGCGTTTCGTCGAGGTCTTGCACCAGGCGTAGGGTGCAGGGGCTGGTGTCGCAATAAATTGGGTCCAGGCCGCCGCGGCTGGCATGGAGCAGGGCGCCGATCAGCTCCTGGCGTTTGTGTTCTGCCTGTTCGGCATAGCCTTTGGAAGCGAAAGGCTGACCGCAGCACAGGCTGTCCTGATTGTCGGGAAACACGACCTGGTAACCGGCTTTTTCCAGCAGGCCCTGGGTTTTTTCGTACAGCGACATCTGCTCTTTATCACCGGCCGCCGGCCCCATGGCGCGTGAGACGCAGGCCGCGAGGTAGACCACGCGTGGCCGCTCATCCGTCACCACCGGGCTGAAGCGAATGGCTTTTTCCGGTTGTGGCATGGCGTTGCTCCACTGCGGGATTTGCCCCTTGGAGAGCTTGGTCACGGTGGCCGACAGTTTCGCCAGGCGAGGCGCCCCCAGCAGCATGCGTGCGCCATTGGCTACATGCAGGGTAAAGCGCGCGCCTTGCAGGGCGGTGGCGAAATGGGTGGCCAGCCACTCGGCGGTTTTCGTACGGTTGGCGTCACGGCTTCGCAGTTTTTTCACGAGGTCGCCGGTATTGATTCCTACTGGGCAGCGCTGAGCGCATAAGCCCGTAGCGGCGCACGTGTCGATGCCCTGGTAGTGGTAGGCCGCTTCCAATTCGGTGGTGTCGACACCGGCGCGTTTTTTCGCCTGTATATCTCGCCAGATCACGATGCGCTGGCGCGGGCTCAACGTCAGGCCTTTCGATGGGCACACCGGTTCACAGAAGCCGCACTCAATGCACTTATCCACAAGCTCGTCGGCCGCCGGCAGGGGTTTGAGGTGCTTGAGGTGAATCTGCGGGTCTTCGCTGAGCACTACGTCCGGGTTGAGAATGCCGTTGGGGTCGAGCAGGCGTTTGAGTTGCCACATCAGTTGATAGGCATCGCTGCCCCATTCCAGCTCGACGAACGGTGCCATATTACGACCGGTGCCGTGCTCGGCTTTCAGTGAACCGCCGAACTCCACGGCCACCAATTGCGCGACGTCATCCATGAACGCTTGATAGCGTGTGACTTCATCCGCGCTGTTGAAGCCTTGGGTGAACACAAAGTGCAGATTACCTTCCAGGGCATGTCCGAAAAGGATGGCTTCGTCGTAGTGATGCTTGTCGAACAGTTCGATCAAGCGGTTCACGCCAATGGCCAGTTGCTCGACCGGGAAGGTGACGTCTTCGATGATTACCGTGGTGCCGGTTTTGCGTACAGCACCTACGGCGGGAAAGGTGTCCTTGCGGATTGCCCACAGGCGTGCGTTTTCCACCGGGTCTTCGGTGAAGTCGACCTGTTTCTCTACTGGGAAACCGTCCAGCGACGCCATGATCAGCGCCAGTTGCTCATGCAGCAATGACGGCGACGCGGCACGGGATTCAATCAGCAGGGCGCAGGCATTTTCTGACAAGTGCTGTACGAATGCGGGCATGCCCGGTTTGTTTTGCACGGAGCGCATGCTGCGTCGGTCCAGCAACTCGACGGCCGATACGGGTTGGGTTTTCAGGATGGTGACTGCGTTGCAGCAGGTCTCCACATCCGGAAACACAATTAACGCCGACGCCTTGTTGGGATGATCGATCACGGTGTCGTAGGTGACTGCGCTGATAAATCCGAGCGTACCTTCGGAACCCACCAATAAATGGCTGAGAATATCCAGCGGATCATCAAAGTCCACCAGGGCGTTGAGTGACAGGCCGGTGGTATTTTTCAGACGGTATTTGTGGCGTATTTTGGCTGCCAATTCGGCGTTTGCCCGCGTCTCACGACCGAGTGTCGCCAAGCGCTCGAGCAGTGCGCCGTGCTGTTCACGAAACGCGGTAACGCTGGTTGTGTCTTCTGTATCGAGGCGACTGCCATCAGCCAGGACCAGACGAATTCCGGCCAGGGTGTGGTAGGTGTTCTGCGCCGTACCGCAGCACATGCCACTGGCGTTGTTGGCGACGATTCCGCCGATCTTGCAGGCATTGATCGACGCCGGGTCTGGGCCGATCTTGCGTCCGAATGGCGCCAGCCAGGCGTTAGCCTGTGCGCCGATCACACCGGGTTGCAGGCGGATCTGAGTGCCTTGCCCGCGAATCTCACGGCCGTTCCAATTGTCCCCCAGCACGATCAGCACCGAGTCGCTTATCGCCTGCCCGGACAGGCTGGTGCCGGCTGCGCGGAAGGTTACCGGCACACGTTCACGCTGGGCCAGTTTCAGCAGCGCCACCACTTCGTCTTCCGACTCGACGCGGATCACCAGTTGTGGGACCAATCGGTAAAAGCTGGCGTCGGTACCGAATGCGAGGGTGGAAAGTGGATCGTCGAAACGCCGACTTTTTGGGATCAACTGTGCGACGTCAGCAAGGAAAGCGGCAGGCAGACTCATTGGTCCTCCAGGATCAGCACCCCCTGGGCGCCGTATTGACACGATTGCGCAAAGCCGACACCGAGGTTACAGCCCGGCGTCGGTTATTACCCTATTGCTTGCGGCTTTAGTGCACGAGCATGCCGGTAAACCAGTAAGCCTGGGCCAGGGTGATCAGCCCGACGATCGTGGCGAAGAACAGGCTGTGCTTGAGCGTGAAGCGGAACAGGTCGGATTCCTTGCCCACCAATCCGGTAGCCGCGCAGGCCACGGCGATCGATTGCGGCGAGATCATTTTGCCGGTCACGCCGCCGCTGGTGTTTGCAGCTACCAGAAGCGTGTCATTGACGCCGATCTGGTGCGCCGTGGTGGCTTGCAGCGAGCTGAACAGGGCATTGGACGAAGTGTCGGAGCCTGTCAGGAAAACCCCCAGCCAGCCGAGGAAAGGCGAGAAGAACGGGAAGGCTGCGCCGGTGCCGGCCAATACCAGTGCCATGGTCGAAGACATGCCGGAGTAATTGGTGACGAAGGCGAATGCCAGCACCATGCCGATGGACAGGATCGGCCAACGCAGTTCGTAGAAAGTCTCTTTTAAAGTGGTAAGACCAATCTTGATGTTGATCTTCAGTACCAGCATCGAAATCAGTGCGGAGAAGAAAATCGCGGTGCCAGTCGCCGAGATCGGGTCCAGCTTGAATATTGCCGGAACTGCAGTCGGGTTGGTCACAATTGGTGCAACCTTGATCACCATTTGATCCAGGTGCGGGATCGCGAAGTTGAATACCCAGCTGTACATCGAACCGCCAGCGGCGAACATCGCCTTGAACGGTTTGAGGGTCCAGATGGTGACCAGCACGGTGAGGATCAGGAACGGTGACCAGGCCTTGAAGATCTGCCCCAGGCTGTAAGGCGAGGCAACGGTGCTGCGCGGCAGGCCGAAACCGCCGGCACTGGCGGTAATCGCTACGTCGGACGTGGCGCCGGCAATCTGCGCACCCGCAGTGCGTTTGGGTTGCCAGACTTTCAGGAACAGGGTCAGGGAGATCAGGCTGGCTAAGGCAGAGGTGATGTCCGGCAGTTCCGGGCCGATGAAATTGGACGTGAAGTATTGGGTAATGGCAAAGCTCAAGCCTGCGACCAGCGCAGCCGGCCAGGTTTCGCGAACACCACGCAGGCCATCCATCATGAATATCAGCCAGAACGGTACGAACAGCGACAGCAGTGGCAACTGCCGGCCGGTCATGGCGCCGATCTTGAAGGCATCGATACCGGTCACCTGCCCGGCAACGATGATCGGAATCCCCAGGGCGCCGAAGGCGACGGGGGCGGTGTTGGCAATCAGGCACAGGCCGGCCGCGTACAGCGGGTTGAAGCCCAGGCCTACCAGCAGTGCGGCAGTAATCGCCACGGGCGCGCCGAAACCGGCAGCACCTTCCAGGAATGCGCCGAAGCAGAAACCGATCAGCAGTACCTGTAGGCGTTGGTCATCGGTGATCGACAGGACAGAGCTGCGGATGATCTCGAACTGGCCGCTCTTGACGGTGAGTTTGTAGAGAAACACCGCCGCGACAATGATCCAGGCGATAGGCCACAGGCCATAGGCAAAACCGTAACCGGCGGCGGCCAGCGCCATGTCCACCGGCATGTGAAAGGCAAAGATCGCCACCAGTATCGATAAAGCCAGGGTGATGCTGCCGGCCACGTGGCCTTTGAGGCGAAACACGGCCAGAGCCAGGAAGAAGAACACGATCGGAATGACGGCGGCCAATGCGGACAGGCCGAGGCTGCCGAGCGGGCTGTAGAGCTGTTGCCAGGTTTGCATATGGGGTGGCCCCTAATTGTTGTTGGTCAGGCACTTTTCAGTCGACTTGGATAATTGGTAATACCAATTTACAATCGCTGGAGGCTAGGTTAAAAGTCTTCGGGGGATGTGTCAATTTGCCGCTCGCGAAACTTTGGTCGTAGCTCGGCAGGCGAGGTGGCCTGATTGGGTGAATCGAAGCGGTTCTGATAGGTGCTGGAAGGGCGGTGATAGGCCAGAATAGAGGCCCCGGCGAGTGGTCGGGATGGTGGAGAGTGAGTTATGGGGTTTGATCAGGTGCGTCAGCGCCGTTTGTCTGACGATATTGTCGAGCAGCTTGAGGGGATGATCCTCGAGGGCACGCTGAAGTCGGGTGAACGCTTGCCGGCCGAGCGCGCTTTGGCTGAGCAGTTTGGTGTGTCGCGTCCGTCGTTGCGGGAGGCGATTCAGAAACTGGCGGCCAAGGGCTTGTTGGTGAGCCGTCAGGGTGGGGGCAATTATGTTGCCGAGTCACTGGGCTCGACGTTCAGCGATCCGCTGTTGCACCTGTTGGAAAACAATCCCGAGGCCCAGCGTGACCTGCTGGAGTTTCGCCAGACCCTTGAAGCGTCCTGTGCTTATTACGCAGCATTGCGCGCGACTGAGGTCGACCGTGAGCGGCTGACCGCTGCATTCGAGGCGTTGCAGGATTGCTACGCCCGCGTTGATGAAGTGAGCCGGGTCGAGGAGGGTGCTGCGGATGCAAGGTTCCACCTGGCCATTGCGGAGGCCAGCCATAACGCGGTGTTGCTGCACACCATTCGCGGCTTGTTCGACCTGCTCAAGCGTAACGTGGTGACCAACATTGGTGGCATGTATCAGCAACGTACGGAGACGCGCGACATGCTGATCAGTCAGCACCGGGAACTGTACCTGGCGATTATCGAGGGGCGGGCCGAGCAGGCGCGGGAAGTCTCGACTCGTCACCTGGAATACGTGCAGGAAGTGTTGGAGGAAGTGCGTCAAGAGGTTCAGCGCGTGGCGCGTGCGGAGCGACGCAAGGGGATGTAGCCGGGGGAAGTCCCGAGGCTACATCGACACAAGGATTATTCTTCCTTGCCCTTGTTGCGAACGGCGCGATGCAGTTCGCGGTTGGAATCGCGTTCGCGTTCAGTATCACGCTTATCGTATTCCTTCTTGCCCTTGCCCAGTGCAATCTCGCACTTGACCAGATGCTTGCTCCAATACCAGGACAGGCAGATACAGGCGTAGCCTTTCTGCTGTACGGCTGCGGCGAGCTTTTCCAGTTCACGGGCATTGAGCAATAGTTTGCGCGTGCGCACCGGATCGGCAATCACGTGGGTGCTCGCGGTGGTCAGCGGGGTGATATGACTGCCGAGCAGCCATGCCTCGCCATCCTTGAGCAATACGTAGCTGTCGACCAGTTGCAACTTGCTGGCACGCAGACTCTTTACTTCCCAGCCGGCCAGGACCAGACCAGCCTCGAACCGATGTTCGATGAAGTAATCGTGTCGCGCTTTTTTATTTTGCGCGATGGTCCCTGTGGGGTGTTTCTTTTGTTTAGCCATAGGGGCGGCATTATAGGGAGTTGCGAGCGTGTCGGCTACGGTCAACCTGCGTGCTTGAGCGTGTTGGTCGAATCCCGGACAATACGGGCAGTTCTTTGGTTTTTTTCTTTCGCGGATCGGACTGTTCTTTCGCGATGTTTGCCGCTCAGCTGTGGAAATCACGCACACATGACGACGCATATTCAACGTTCGGCCCTGCTGCCCTATCCGGCGCAGGCGCTCTATGACCTGGTCAACGACGTGGCGCGTTACCCGGAATTCCTGCCTTGGTGTTCAACTGCCGAGGTGCTGGAAAGCAGTGATGAACATATGGTTGCCAGTTTGGGGGTGGCGAAAGGCGGACTCAGTCAGCACTTTGTTACGCGTAATGTGCTGGTGCCGGGCAAGTCCATTGAAATGAATCTGCAGGAAGGGCCGTTTACCCAACTGCATGGTGTCTGGGTTTTCAAGGCGCTTACCGAAAAGGCCTGCAAGATCAGCCTGGACCTGTCGTTTGATTACGCTGGGCCGATTGTGCGGGCGACATTGGGGCCGTTGTTCAATCAGGCGGCCAATACCCTGGTGGATGCATTCTGCCAACGAGCCAAGCAGCAGCATGGTTGAGATTGAGGTGGTATATGCCGCCGAGGATCGCCAGGTTTTGCTGGCGTTGACGGTGGCTTCGGGAACCAGTTTGCGCGCGGCGGTGCAGTTGTCAGGCATGGCTGCGCAGTTTCCTGAACTGTATCTGGCTGATTGCCCTTTGGGGGTATTCGGTAAGGTCGTTACGGATGCTGAGGTGCGCCCTGTGCAATCGGGCGATCGCATTGAAATCTATCGGCCCTTGCTGTTAGACCCTAAAGAAGTGCGCAGGCTGCGTGCGGCCAAGGCGGCGCTGGCAAAGCGGCAGAATCCATAATCTGGCTAAACGACAGGTAACAAAAAGCCCGGCATGCCGGGCTTTTTATGTGCGCCGCAACGTTACTGCGGGCTGGTGTCCAGAGGCTGAGGCGTCGGGACGGGGACTGTTTCGACCCCGTCGACGTCTTTCTGGATCTTGTCGAGCAAGGAGCCTGGTTTGGCCGGCACTTCGGACTTCGGTTTCTCGCTTCCCTGCACAGGTGCAGTCACGTTCGTGCCGTTATCGTTGCCGAGCAGTGCTTGATCCCGGCTTACGCCTGGCATGAAATCACCCGACAGGCTGACAAGCTGGTCATTGCCATTGAAAATGACGCTGACGCGCTCCTGTTGGCGTTCACCGCCACCAGGCTGCAGGCTGTAGAGATAATCCCAGCGATCGGCGTGGAAAGTGTCGGTCAGCAGGGGGTTGCCCATAATAAACCGTACTTGCCGTCGGGTCATTCCCGGGCGTAACTGGTCTATCATGTCCTGCGTGACGACATTGCCCTGCTGGATGTCGATTTTGTAAACCCCGGGGAATGAACAACCGGCGAGTGCGAGCAGTCCCACAAAGGTGAAACTGGTTAGCAAGAGCTTGGTGTTTTGCATCGGTGGGCGACTTCCACTATCTTGGCTGGGACAACGTAAACGCCGATCATACCCGTATTAAGAGAAGCTGCGAAGCAGCATCCGCGAGAAAGCTAACCATGGTTGAAAATAGCGAACTACGCAAAGCCGGTCTTAAAGTGACTCTGCCACGAGTCAAGATTCTACAAATGCTCGATTCTGCTGAGCAGCGCCACATGAGTGCCGAGGATGTTTACAAGGCGCTGATGGAGTCTAACGAGGACGTCGGCCTGGCCACGGTTTACCGTGTACTGACCCAGTTTGAAGCCGCAGGGCTGGTGGTTCGTCATAATTTCGACGGCGGTCACGCAGTGTTCGAATTGGCTGACGGTGGTCATCACGATCACATGGTTGACCTGGATACCAATGAGGTTATCGAGTTCACCAGCCCGGAGATCGAAGCGCTGCAGCATAAGATTGCTGAGGAGCATGGATTCGATTTGGTTGACCACAATCTCGTGTTGTACATCCGTAAGAAAAAGTAAAAAAGACGCAGAATTGCTCAGCGAAACGATCGAAGGCGACCCTAGGGTCGCCTTCGTGCTTTCTATAATAAGGAAAAGTCCGGCTCAAGCCTTGGCGGCTACGACCATTTTCTTCGCGTGCGCCAAAGACTCTTTGGTCAAGTCGATCCCTCCGAGCATCCGTGCCACTTCTTCCACGCGCTCCGACTTGTTCAGTTTGGATACCGCTGTGCGTGTCGCATCGCTGCCTCTCACCTTGTGCACAAACAAGTGTTGATGCCCCTGGGCCGCGACTTGTGGCAAGTGAGTGACGGTCAGTACCTGGCCGCGATCCCCCAGGCGGCGCAGTAGCTGACCAACGATTTCCGCGGTGGGGCCACCGATACCTACGTCTACTTCATCGAACACCAGCGTCGGTACCCGGGAGGTTTGCGCGGTAATTACTTGGATGGCCAGGCTTATTCGCGACAGCTCACCACCAGACGCCACTTTTGCCAGTGCCTTGAGCGGTTGCCCAGGGTTGGCGCTGACCAGTAGCTCTACCTGTTCCAGGCCGTAGGGCTGCAGCTCATTGCTGGCGTTGGTGCGCAACTCGATGGTAAAGCGTCCGCCCGGCATGCCCAGGCGTTGAATTTCCTGCTCGACGGCGCCAGCCAGGCTGGTGGCTGCCTGTTGACGCAGATCGCTCAGTTCGCGGGCCTTCTCCTGATAGTGGCGGGCAAAAGAGCCGAGCTCTTCGCCTAGTCGCTCAATGGATTCATCATTCGCGTTCAGGGTCTCGATTTCATCCAGCAGTTTCTGCTGCATTGTTGCCACTTCGGTGGGCTGGATTCGATGTTTGCGCGCCAGCGTATAGATGGTGTCCAGGCGCTCTTCTATTTCCTGCAGGCGCGCCGGGTCGGCGTCGAAATGATCAAGAAAGCGATTGAGTTCGCCTACGGCTTCTTCTACTTGGATTTGCGCACTGGTCAGTAGGGTGGTGGCTTCACTCAGTGAGCCTGAAGCGCTGTTAACACTGGATAGTCGATTGAGGCTGGCCGTGAGTGCATTGAGCACATTACCGGAGTCGCTCTCGCTGCATTGCTCCACCACCTGGCGGCAGATACCCAGCAGGGTTTCGGCGTTGGTGAGGTTCTTGTGTTCCTGTTCCAGTTGTTCCAACTCGGTTTCGCCAAGACCCAGGCTTTCGAGCTCTTCAAGCTGATAGCTGAGTAATTGATGGCGAGCGCGTTGCTCATCACCTGAATTGGACAGTCGCTCCAGCTCCTGTCGGGTCTGGCGCCAGCGCTGGGCAGCCAGTTGTACCTGTCGGGCAAGGTCCGTGGCGCCAGCGTATTCATCGAGCAGGCGGCGATGGGTGTCGGTTTTGAGCAGGGACTGGTGTTCATGCTGGCTATGGATGTCGATCAGCAGTTCACCCAGGGCCTTCAGGTCGCCAAGGGGGCAGGGTGTTCCATTGATATAGCCGCGCGAGCGCCCCTCGGCGGTGATGACTCGGCGCAGGATGCACGGGCCATCATTATTAAGGTCGCGCTCGGCCAGCCAGGCTTCGGCTTCGGGAATGTCTGCGAGGTCGAAGGTGGCCAGAATATCGGCCTTGTCCGCGCCGGGGCGCACCACGCCACTGTCGGCGCGGTCGCCCAGGGTCAGGCCCAGGGCGTCGAGCATGATCGACTTGCCGGCGCCGGTTTCGCCTGTGATTACGCTCATCCCTCGATCCAGTTCGAGATCCAGATGTTCAACGATGGCGTAGTTGTGTACAGACAGGTGCACGAGCATGACGGCCGCTCCCAGGCTTTAGGTCTGGTTATTTATACAGTGTTTTGTTCTGGGCTGACAATCCTGATGCTTAGCTCAATTTGCTCGGTCATCCAGGTTTTTTAGTGCAAAGGGGAATGATTGTGTCGAAGTTGATCTGGGGCAGGCGAAAGACTTTTGGTAACGCCTGCGCCCTTGAACCTGGAAATTGTGGCCCCATATACCGGAACAGAAGCGCGAGTTGAGTTCGCGCATGATTTTGAAAGGAGAAATCTATGGCTGACGAACAGACGCAGGATACGCAAACTCCAGACGCCAATTCGGCTGTCGGTGATGAACTGGCAACTCGTGTGCAAGTGCTCGAAGAGCAGTTGGCCGCTGCGCAGGATCAGTCTTTGCGTGTTGCCGCCGATCTGCAGAACGTCCGCCGCCGTGCCGAGCAGGATGTAGAAAAAGCTCACAAGTTCGGGCTGGAAAAATTCGCAGGCGACCTGCTGCCAATCATTGACAGCCTGGAGCGCGGCCTTGAGTTGTCCAACCCGGATGACGAAAACATTCGTCCGATGCGCGAAGGGATCGAACTGACCCTGAAAATGTTTCAGGACACCCTGAAGCGTTATCAGCTCGAAGCCATTGATCCGCAAGGCGGCGAACCGTTCAGCGCTGAGCATCACCAGGCCATGGCCATGCAAGAGAGCCACGACCTGGAACCCAACAGTGTGTTGAAAGTGTTCCAGAAGGGCTATCAGCTCAACGGTCGCCTGTTGCGCCCGGCAATGGTGGTAGTGAGCAAGGCTCCTGCACCCGTTGCACCTTCTATTGATGAGCAGGCTTGAAATCCGCCGCAAGGCCCCCATTTATAAGTCAAGCGTTTAAGTGCTACCGCAGTTTAGCCACCACTGCTGCGGCAACCAAATTCAAGTTTCGGGAGAGTAAATCATGGGCAAAATTATCGGTATTGACCTGGGGACCACCAACTCCTGCGTCTCCGTGCTGGAAAACGGCGTTGCAAAAGTAATCGAAAACGCCGAGGGCGCGCGTACCACGCCGTCGATCATCGCTTACGCCAACGATGGTGAAATCCTCGTTGGCCAGTCGGCCAAGCGTCAGGCTGTGACCAACCCGCATAACACCCTTTACGCGGTGAAGCGCCTGATCGGTCGCAAGTTCGACGAAGAAGTCGTACAGAAAGACATCAAGATGGTCCCTTACAAGATCGCCAAGGCTGACAACGGTGACGCCTGGGTTGAAGTAAATGGCCAGAAAATGTCGCCACCGCAAATCTCGGCTGAAATCTTGAAGAAGATGAAGAAGACTGCCGAAGATTACCTGGGTGAGACAGTGACTGAGGCGGTGATCACCGTTCCGGCCTACTTCAACGACAGCCAGCGCCAGGCGACCAAAGACGCCGGCCGCATCGCGGGCCTGGACGTAAAACGTATCATCAACGAACCAACCGCAGCTGCTCTGGCTTACGGTATGGACAAGGCCAAAGGCGATCACACCGTGATCGTTTATGACCTGGGTGGCGGTACCTTCGACGTTTCCGTGATCGAGATCGCTGAAGTAGACGGCGAGCACCAGTTCGAAGTGTTGGCCACCAACGGCGACACCTTCCTGGGTGGTGAGGACTTTGACATTCGTCTGATCGACTACCTCGTTGACGAATTCAAGAAAGAAAGCGGCATGAACCTCAAGGGTGACCCGCTGGCGATGCAGCGCCTGAAAGAAGCTGCTGAAAAAGCCAAGATCGAGCTGTCTTCCGCTCAGTCGACCGACGTTAACCTGCCGTACATCACTGCAGACGCCACCGGTCCTAAGCACTTGAACGTGAAGATCTCTCGCGCCAAGTTGGAAGCGCTGGTCGAAGACCTGGTTCAGCGCACTATCGAGCCCTGCCGCATTGCACTGAAAGACTCCGGTATCGACGTTGGCGCGATCAACGACGTGATCCTGGTAGGCGGTCAGACCCGTATGCCACTGGTTCAGAAATTGGTTACCGAGTTCTTCGGTAAAGAAGCACGTAAAGACGTGAATCCGGACGAAGCCGTTGCCATGGGTGCTGCCATCCAGGGCGCAGTATTGGCCGGGGACGTGAAGGACGTGTTGCTGCTGGACGTAAGCCCGCTGACCCTGGGTATCGAAACCATGGGTGGCGTGATGACTGCGCTGATCGAGAAAAACACCACGATTCCTACTAAGAAATCCCAAGTGTTCTCGACTGCCGATGACAACCAAGGCGCTGTAACCATTCACGTGCTGCAAGGTGAGCGTAAGCAGGCGGCTCAGAACAAGTCCCTGGGCAAGTTCGACCTGGCTGAGATTCCACCAGCACCACGTGGCGTGCCACAAATCGAAGTGACCTTCGATATCGACGCCAACGGCATTCTGCACGTAGGTGCGAAAGACAAGGCTACCGGCAAAGAGCAGAAGATCACCATCAAGGCCAACTCCGGCCTGTCTGACGAAGAAATTCAACAGATGATCCGTGATGCTGAAACCAATGCTGAAGCTGACAAGAAGTTCGAAGAGCTGGCAGGTGCCCGTAACCAGGGTGACGCACTGGTTCACTCGACGCGCAAAATGATCGCTGATGCTGGCGAGAAAGTGACCGCTGAAGAGAAGGCTGCAATCGAAGCTGCTGTGGTTGCCCTGGAAGCCGCTGTTAAAGGCGACGACAAGGCTGCCATTGAAGCCAAGGTTGAAGAACTGTCGAAAGTCTCCGCGCCAGTGGCTCAGAAAATGTACGCCGAACAGGCTCAGCCAGCTGATGGTGCTGCTCAAAAGGCAGAGCCTGAAGCCAAAGACGATGTTGTCGATGCCGAGTTCGAAGAAGTTACAGACAAGAAGTAAGTTGGTCGCCCGGTTGACCGCTATCAAGCGGTGACTGGTAGGATGTCGCCGCGCGGGAGCTTGCTCCCGCGTTGGCGTGTCTGGGGTATGCGAATTTTTACAGCATGCGACAGCGTTCGGATGTTGGCGGTGTGATCGGGGATGCTCCTGCTTTCCGAGCAATAAATACCGTGTTTTTGGCCGGGTCCCTGGCTAAAAAGTAGTAATGACCAGGATCGTTGAATTGACGTGAGTTGGGTCCGGGCCTGTATTGGGGCTCAACGAGTTTAGTCAGGCTCAGGAGGGTCTGGCTGAACGTCCTTAAGAGTGCAAAGACTTATGGCAAAGCGTGACTATTACGAAGTGTTGGGTGTGGAGCGCGGCTCCAGCGAGGCGGACCTGAAAAAGGCTTACCGTCGCCTGGCAATGAAGCACCACCCGGACCGTAATCCGGATAGCAAAGAATCCGAAGATATGTTCAAAGAGGCCAATGAGGCCTACGAGTGTCTGTCTGATCCCAACAAGCGTGCGGCCTACGACCAGTATGGGCATGCCGGTGTCGATCCGAGCATGGGTGGCGGCGGTGCCGGTTTTGGCGGTCAGAACTTCTCCGATATTTTCGGTGATGTATTCAGTGACTTCTTTGGTGGTGGCCGGGGTGGTCAGCGCGGTGGTGCCCAGCGTGGAAGTGACTTGCGTTACACCCTGGAGCTGAACCTGGAAGAAGCTGTACGCGGCACCAGCGTCAATATTCGTGTGCCGACGCTGGTTAACTGCAAGCCCTGCGATGGTTCGGGGGCCAAGAAAGGCTCCTCGCCGATTACTTGCCCGACGTGCGGCGGTATCGGCCAGGTCCGTATGCAGCAGGGTTTCTTCTCGGTGCAGCAGACCTGTCCGCGTTGCCATGGGCAGGGCAAGATCATTTCCGATCCGTGCGACGCCTGCCACGGCGAAGGCCGCGTCGAAGAGTACAAGACCCTGGCGGTGAAAGTGCCGGCGGGCGTGGACACCGGAGACCGTATTCGTCTGTCGGGCGAAGGTGAGGCCGGTACTCAGGGTGGTCCAACGGGCGACCTGTACGTGGTGATCAATGTGCGCGAGCACTCGATCTTCCAGCGCGACGGCAAGCACCTGTTCTGTGAAGTGCCGATCAGCTTTGTCGATGCGGCCTTGGGTGGCGAATTGGAGATTCCGACCCTGGACGGTCGGGTCAAGCTCAAGATTCCTGAAGGTACGCAGACCGGCAAGCAGTTCCGTATCCGCGGCAAAGGCGTAGCTCCGGTACGCGGTGGTGGTGCTGGCGACTTGATGTGTCGTGTGGCCGTGGAGACTCCGGTCAATCTGGGGCGCCGTCAGCGTGAACTGCTTGAGGAGTTCCGCAGTTCGCTGGAGGGGGATGACACTCATTCGCCGAAAACCACTGGCTTCTTCGAAGGCGTGAAGCGCTTCTTCGGCGACCTGTAAGGAAGGGAATATGCGACGTATAGCCGTAATGGGCGCTGCCGGGCGCATGGGCAAGACGCTGGTCGAGGCGGTGCAACAGCGTTCTCCGGCCTCCGGGCTGACCGCGGCGATTGTTCGTCCCGGTAGCACGTTGATCGGTGCGGATGCTGGTGAGTTGGCTTCGCTTGGGCGTATCGGTGTTTCATTGTCAGGCAGCCTGGAGCAGGTGGCTGACGAATTCGATGTGCTGATTGACTTTACCTTGCCGGAGGTGATGCTGAAAAACCTCGCGTTCTGCCGCAAGGCGGGCAAGGCGATGGTGATCGGTACCACGGGCTTGACTGCTCCGCAGAAGCAGTTGTTGGAGGAGGCGGGTAAGGATATTCCTGTCGTCTTCGCTGCCAACTTCAGTGTCGGCGTGAACCTGTCGCTCAAGTTGCTGGACATGGCGGCGCGCGTGCTGGGGGATGAGGCGGATATCGAGATTATCGAGACTCATCACCGTCACAAGATCGATGCGCCGTCGGGGACCGCGCTGCGCATGGGTGAAGCTATTGCTGATGCGCTGGGGCGTGACCTGTCCAAAGTGGCGGTTTACGGTCGCGAAGGGCATACCGGTGCGCGTGCGCGTGACACCATTGGTTTTGCGACCGTACGTGGCGGTGATGTCGTAGGCGACCACACGGTGTTGTTCGCTACCGAGGGCGAGCGCCTGGAAATCACGCACAAGGCCTCCAGTCGCATGACATTCGCCAAGGGGGCAGTGCGTGCTGCGCTCTGGCTGGAAGGTCGCGAGCCTGGTCTGTACGACATGCGCGATGTGTTGGATCTGCACTAAGCAGTAGCTAAAACGGGGCCTCGGGATTATCCTAAGGCCCCGTTTTTACCCGCTAAGCGACGTCCTGTCGCATTCTCCTGCCTTTAAGGCTCATTAGCGGTGGACCAAAAAAGCCTTTTTCTGTAAGCTACAGCTTTAGTGTGTCCACTAAAAGCGCGCAGAATAATTCAGTGAAGAAGCGGGGTGACGTGTCCATACGTCACTCCGCTTTTTTACAACCTGCGATCGCCCTTTCAGGCTTTATTTACGGGAGGTCTTCTTGACTAAGCCAGCCATACTCGCCCTTGCTGATGGCAGCATTTTTCGCGGCGAAGCCATTGGAGCCGACGGTCAGACCGTTGGAGAGGTGGTGTTTAACACCGCCATGACCGGCTATCAGGAAATCCTTACCGATCCTTCCTACGCCCAACAGATCGTTACCCTGACCTATCCACACATTGGCAACACCGGTACGACGCCGGAAGACGTTGAGTCTGATCGTGTCTGGTCGGCGGGCCTGGTCATTCGTGATCTGCCACTGGTTGCGAGCAACTGGCGTAACACGATGTCGCTGTCCGATTACCTGAAAGCCAACAACGTTGTGGCGATCGCCGGTATCGATACGCGCCGCCTGACTCGCATCCTGCGCGAAAAGGGCTCGCAGAACGGCTGCATCATGGTCGGTGACAATATTTCCGAAGCGGCGGCGATTGCTGCAGCGCAAGGCTTCCCAGGCCTGAAAGGCATGGACCTGGCGAAAGTTGTCAGCACCAAGGAGCAGTACGAGTGGCGCTCCACTGTCTGGGACTTGAAGACCGACAGCCACGAGACTATCGAGGCGGCTGACCTGCCGTATCACGTGGTCGCATACGACTATGGGGTCAAGTACAACATCCTGCGCATGCTGGTCGAGCGTGGGTGCCGCGTCACCGTGGTGCCGGCGCAAACGCCTGCCAGCGATGTGCTGGCCCTGCAACCTGACGGTGTGTTCCTGTCCAACGGCCCGGGTGATCCGGAGCCTTGCGACTACGCCATCCAGGCAATCAAGGAAGTGCTGGAAACCGAGATTCCGGTATTTGGTATCTGCCTCGGTCACCAATTGCTGGCGCTGGCCTCCGGCGCCAAGACCCTGAAAATGGGTCATGGCCATCACGGTGCCAACCACCCTGTGCAGGATCTGGACACTGGCGTTGTGATGATCACCAGCCAGAACCACGGTTTTGCGGTGGATGAAGCGACCTTGCCGAGCAATGTTCGCGCGATTCACAAGTCTTTGTTCGACGGTTCCCTGCAGGGCATCGAGCGTACTGACAAGAGCGCGTTCAGCTTCCAGGGTCACCCTGAAGCAAGCCCGGGCCCGAACGACGTAGCGCCGCTGTTCGACCGTTTCATCAATGAGATGGCCAAGCGACGCTGACTGAGTGGCCTGCGGGCGGCCGCTACCTCGGCGGCCCTCGCAGGCTCTTCGAAGATTGTTCAAGACGGCTTGCCGACTGACCTGCGGATTTGAGTGACAAACCCATGCCAAAACGTACAGACATAAAAAGCATCCTGATTCTCGGCGCTGGCCCGATCGTTATCGGCCAGGCCTGCGAATTCGACTACTCCGGCGCCCAGGCCTGTAAAGCCCTGCGCGAAGAGGGTTACCGCGTCATCCTGGTGAACTCCAACCCGGCCACCATCATGACCGATCCGGACATGGCCGACGCCACCTATATCGAACCGATCAAGTGGCAGACGGTTGCCAAGATCATCGAGAAAGAGCGTCCAGACGCACTGCTGCCGACCATGGGCGGCCAGACTGCACTGAACTGCGCCCTGGACCTGGAGCGCGAAGGTGTCCTGGAAAAATTCGGGGTAGAGATGATCGGCGCCAACGCCGACACCATCGACAAGGCTGAAGACCGTTCGCGTTTCGACAAGGCCATGAAGTCCATCGGCCTTGACTGCCCGCGCTCCGGTATCGCCCACAGTATGGAGGAGGCCAACGCAGTTCTCGAAAAGCTGGGCTTCCCGTGCATTATCCGTCCGTCCTTCACCATGGGCGGCACCGGTGGTGGCATTGCTTACAACCGTGAAGAGTTCGAAGAAATCTGCGCGCGCGGCCTGGATCTGTCGCCGACCAAAGAGCTGCTGATCGACGAATCCCTGATCGGTTGGAAAGAGTATGAGATGGAGGTTGTCCGCGACAAAAAGGACAACTGCATCATCGTCTGCTCCATCGAAAACTTCGACCCGATGGGCGTACACACCGGTGACTCGATCACCGTTGCTCCGGCGCAGACCCTGACGGACAAGGAATACCAGATCATGCGTAACGCCTCGTTGGCGGTATTGCGTGAGATCGGCGTTGAAACCGGTGGTTCCAACGTTCAGTTCGGCATCTGCCCGGACACGGGCCGCATGGTCGTGATCGAGATGAACCCGCGTGTATCGCGTTCTTCGGCGCTGGCATCGAAAGCTACCGGCTTCCCGATTGCACGTATCGCTGCCAAGCTGGCCATCGGTTACACCTTGGACGAACTGCAAAACGAAATCACGGGCGGCGCTACGCCCGCGTCGTTCGAGCCGTCTATCGATTACGTTGTGACCAAGCTGCCGCGCTTTGCTTTCGAGAAATTCCCGAAAGCCGACGCGCGCCTGACCACCCAGATGAAGTCGGTCGGTGAAGTCATGGCCATCGGCCGGACCTTCCAGGAATCCCTGCAGAAAGCCCTGCGCGGCCTGGAAGTGGGCGTTTGCGGTCTGGACGAGAAGCTTGACCTGAGCAACCCGGAAAGCATGAGCATCCTCAAGCGCGAGCTGACCGTGCCGGGTGCCGAGCGCATCTGGTACGTGGCCGATGCTTTCCGTGCCGGCATGACCGTCGAAGAGATCTTCGGCATGAACATGATCGATCCGTGGTTCCTGGTGCAGATCGAAGATCTGATCAAGGAGGAAGAGAAGGTCAAGACCCTCGGTCTGTCGTCTATCGATCGCGACCTGATGTTCCGCCTCAAGCGCAAAGGCTTCTCTGACCAGCGTCTGGCCAAGCTGCTGGGTGTGACCGAGAAGAACCTGCGCACGCATCGCCACAAGCTGGATATCTTCCCGGTCTACAAGCGCGTTGACACTTGCGCCGCCGAGTTCGCCACCGACACTGCATACATGTACTCCACCTACGAGGAAGAGTGCGAAGCCGCGCCGTCGGGTCGCGACAAGATTATCATCCTGGGCGGCGGTCCTAACCGTATCGGCCAGGGCATCGAATTCGACTATTGCTGTGTACACGCCGCCCTTGCGCTGCGCGAAGACGGGTACGAGACCATCATGGTCAACTGCAACCCGGAAACTGTTTCCACTGACTACGACACTTCCGACCGTCTGTACTTCGAGCCGGTAACCCTCGAAGACGTGCTGGAAATCTGCCGCGTCGAGAAGCCAAAAGGCGTGATCGTCCAGTATGGCGGCCAAACCCCGCTGAAACTGGCGCGTGCCCTGGAAGCCGCTGGCGTGCCAATTATCGGCACCAGCCCTGACGCCATCGACCGTGCCGAAGACCGTGAGCGCTTCCAGCAGATGGTTGAGCGCCTGAACCTGCGTCAGCCGCCAAACGCTACCGTGCGCAGCGAAGATGAAGCCATTCGTGCAGCCAGCAAGATCGGCTACCCGCTGGTGGTGCGTCCGTCCTACGTGCTGGGTGGCCGGGCGATGGAAATCGTCTACGAAGAGGAAGAGCTCAAGCGTTACCTGCGTGATGCGGTGAAAGTGTCCAACGACAGCCCGGTGCTGCTGGATCACTTCCTCAACTGCGCCATCGAAATGGACGTGGATGCGGTTTGCGACGGTACCGACGTGGTCATCGGCGCGATCATGCAGCACATCGAACAGGCGGGCGTTCACTCCGGTGACTCCGCGTGCTCGCTGCCGCCGTACTCGTTGCCTGCACATATCCAGGACGAGATGCGCGAACAGGTCAAGAAAATGGCCTTGGAGTTGGGTGTTGTCGGCCTGATGAACGTACAGTTGGCGCTGCAAGGCGAAGACATCTACGTCATTGAAGTCAACCCGCGTGCTTCGCGTACCGTGCCGTTCGTTTCCAAGTGCATCGGCGTGTCCCTGGCCATGATCGCTGCGCGTGTGATGGCGGGTAAGACCCTGAAGGAAATTGGCTTCACCAAGGAAATCATTCCGAACTTCTACAGTGTGAAAGAGGCGGTGTTCCCATTTGCCAAATTCCCTGGCGTGGACCCGATCCTGGGCCCAGAGATGAAGTCCACCGGTGAAGTGATGGGTGTGGGCGATACCTTCGGCGAAGCGTTCGCCAAGGCCCAGATGGGCGCCAGCGAAGTGCTGCCGACTGGCGGTACTGCATTTATCAGCGTGCGTGATGACGACAAGCCACTGGTTGCAGGTGTGGCCCGTGATCTGATCAACTTGGGCTTTGAAGTCGTGGCCACTGCCGGGACCGCCAAGCTGATCGAGGCGGCTGGTCTGAAAGTGCGCCGCGTGAACAAGGTGACGGAAGGCCGTCCGCATGTGGTCGACATGATCAAGAATGACGAAGTCACGCTGATCATCAACACCACCGAAGGTCGCCAGTCGATCGCGGACTCCTACTCCATTCGCCGTAATGCCTTGCAGCACAAGATCTACTGCACTACCACCATTGCTGCTGGCGAAGCTATCTGCGAAGCGCTCAAGTTCGGTCCGGAAAAGACCGTGCGCCGCTTGCAGGATCTACACGCAGGATTGAAGGCATGATCAAATACCCAATGACCGTCCAGGGCGCCAAGGCCCTGGAAGAGGAGCACGCCCATCTGACCAAGGTCGTACGTCCAAAGCTGAGCCAGGACATCGGTACGGCCCGCGAGCTGGGTGACTTGAAGGAAAACGCTGAATACCACGCAGCTCGTGAGCAGCAGGGTATGGTCGAGGCGCGGATCCGTGACATCGAAGGCCGTATGCAGAATGCGGTGATCATCGATGTCACGACTATTCCGCACACCGGCAAGGTGATTTTCGGTACCACCGTGGAGATCGCCAACGTCGAGACCGACGAGAGCGTGGTCTACCACATCGTGGGAGAAGACGAGGCTGACTTCAAGCTCGGAAAAATCTCCGTCGGCTCACCACTGGCCCGTGCCTTGATCGCCAAGGAAGAGGGTGATGTGGTGTCTGTCAAAACGCCCGGCGGTGTGATCGAGTACGAGATTGTTGAAGTTCGTCACGTCTGAAAGGCGGCGCCCGCTTCGTGCGGGCGCCATGCTTTGGCAGCTTGCCCAGATGCTTTGGGTGGGTGGCCTGTGGTTGTTACATATTGGTGTATTGCCGGCGCTGGGCTTGATTGGCCTGGCTCCGTTGCTGATCGATGAAATCGATGGATTATTGAGTGCGCTGCTGGTGGGTTTCGCAGCGGCGTGCGTAGCGCTTCAGGCGTTAGTGCTGGTCAAGGCTGAAGGCTTGGAGAGTTTGTGGCGGGATATTCGCGGCCAACTGCTGTTGATGGCGCTGTATGCGTGTGCAATGTATTGCATTGTGCATGTCTGGCTGCCGGAAGCGTTGCGCTGGCAGCTATTCAGCTATCTTGTGCTAGGGTTCTCCGGCCTGGTGCTGGTTATACAGCCTGCTCCGGGATGGAGTGGCGGGGCGCGCGAAGCACGCCCGTGACCCTTTGTATTACTTGAAGCGGTGTACGTTCGACAGTTGCTTGTTGACGCTGAAGTTCTTGCGATACAGCAGCGCCATCTTGCCGATGACCTGAACCAGGTCCGCTTTGCCAACCTTGCACAGTTCTGCAATGGCGGCCAGGCGCGCTTCGCGGTCAAGGATGTTGACCTTGATCTTGATCAGTTCGTGATCGCCCAATGCGCGTTCAAGTTCGGCTAACACACCTTCAGTCAAACCGTTGTCTGCCACAATCAGAACTGGTTTCAGATGGTGGCCAATGGATTTGTACTGTTTCTTCTGCTCTTGAGTGAGCGGCATAATCTGACCCCTGCGTCTGATCTTGTAAAAAGCGGCGGCCAGTTTACCCGAGCGAGTCCGGGACCGCCCAGTTAATCACGACCCGTTTTATTTTCGAGGTGGCCCGTGGCCCGTTCCAAAACTAGCCTTAAGTGGCTGCAAGAGCATTTCAACGATCCTTACGTCAAAAAGGCGCAAAAGGATGGCTATCGTTCCCGGGCCAGCTACAAGCTGTTGGAGATCCAGGATAAGGACAAGTTGATTCGTCCAGGCATGAGCGTCATCGATCTAGGTGCAGCCCCTGGTGGCTGGTCCCAGGTGACCAGTCGTCTCATTGGCGGGCAAGGTCGCCTGATCGCTTCCGACATTCTGGAAATGGACAGCATCCCGGACGTGACCTTTGTTCATGGTGACTTTACCCAGGACACGGTGCTCGCCCAAATCCTTGAGGCTGTGGGAAATTCGCAGGTAGACCTTGTGATTTCCGACATGGCCCCCAATATGAGTGGATTACCGGCCGTTGATATGCCGCGGGCCATGTTCCTCTGCGAATTGGCGCTGGATTTGGCGGGTCGGGTGTTGCGTCCCGGTGGCGATTTCCTGGTGAAGGTGTTCCAGGGAGAGGGTTTCGACGAGTACCACAAGAACATCCGCAAATTGTTCGACAAGGTGCAGACGCGTAAGCCTGACTCTTCCCGAGACAGATCCAGGGAGCAATACCTGCTGTGCCGCGGCTTCCGTGGCGTCGAAGGTGCTGCGAGTGAAGAGCGTTTTTGAGAAATTCGAGGAGGGCGATAGGTTTTTTTATATCGCTTTCGTCACGAAGCTTTACGAATATTGTGTAGTCAAAGTTTCACAAAGGGTTACAGACGGCGCCTGCCAGAGTTGTAGGTAATGTAGTAAGTTAGGCCGGTGAATATCATGCGAAGCGCGCGCCAGTAGCGGAGCTTGCTTCAGAGGGTAGTTAATTGAACGATATGGCAAAGAATCTGATCCTGTGGTTGATCATCGCGGCTGTCCTCGTGACGGTGATGAACAACTTCTCCAGCCCTAACGAGCCGCAGACCCTCAACTATTCCGACTTCATCCAGCAAGTTAAGGATGGCAAGGTCGAGCGCGTAGCGGTTGATGGCTACGTGATCACCGGTAAACGCAACGACGGCGACAGCTTCAAGACCATTCGTCCGGCAATCCAGGACAACGGTCTGATCGGTGACCTGGTGGATAACCACGTGGTTGTCGAAGGCAAGCAGCCTGAGCAGCAGAGCATCTGGACTCAACTCCTGGTGGCAAGCTTCCCGATCCTGGTGATCATTGCCGTGTTCATGTTCTTCATGCGCCAGATGCAAGGCGGTGCGGGAGGCAAGGGTGGGCCGATGAGTTTCGGCAAGAGCAAGGCGCGCCTGCTCTCTGAAGATCAGGTGAAGACCACCCTGGCTGACGTGGCGGGTTGCGATGAAGCCAAGGAAGAAGTCGGCGAGTTGGTTGAGTTCTTGCGCGATCCAGGCAAATTCCAGCGCCTGGGTGGCCGTATTCCTCGCGGCGTGCTGATGGTCGGCCCTCCAGGCACCGGTAAAACCTTGCTGGCCAAGGCGATTGCCGGCGAAGCCAAGGTGCCGTTCTTCACCATTTCCGGTTCTGACTTCGTTGAAATGTTCGTCGGTGTCGGTGCGAGCCGCGTTCGCGACATGTTCGAGCAGGCCAAGAAGCATGCGCCATGCATCATCTTCATCGATGAAATCGACGCCGTTGGTCGCCATCGTGGTGCTGGCATGGGCGGTGGTCATGATGAGCGTGAGCAGACCCTCAACCAGTTGCTGGTCGAGATGGACGGTTTCGAGATGAATGACGGCATCATCGTTATCGCGGCAACCAACCGTCCGGACGTGCTGGATCCTGCGCTGTTGCGTCCAGGCCGCTTTGACCGTCAGGTTGTGGTTGGCTTGCCGGACATTCGTGGGCGCGAACAAATCCTGAAAGTGCACATGCGCAAAGTGCCGATGGGTGACGACGTTGCGCCGGCTGTGATTGCTCGTGGTACCCCGGGTTTTTCGGGTGCTGACTTGGCTAACCTGGTGAACGAGGCTTCGCTGTTTGCAGCCCGTACCGGCAAGCGCATCGTTGAAATGAAAGAGTTCGAGCTGGCGAAAGACAAGATCATGATGGGCGCTGAGCGCAAATCCATGGTCATGTCCGAAAAAGAGAAGCAGAACACTGCTTATCACGAAGCTGGTCACGCCATTGTGGGGCGTGTCGTGCCTGAGCATGATCCGGTGTACAAAGTCTCGATCATTCCTCGTGGTCGCGCCTTGGGTGTCACCATGTTCCTGCCGGAAGAGGATCGTTACAGCCTTTCCAAGCGTGCGCTGATCAGTCAGATCTGCTCGCTGTACGGCGGTCGAATCGCTGAAGAAATGACCTTGGGCTTCGACGGTGTGACCACAGGGGCTTCCAACGACATCATGCGCGCCAGCCAGATTGCGCGAAACATGGTGACCAAGTGGGGCTTGTCGGAAAAACTCGGTCCTTTGATGTACGCCGAGGAAGAAGGTGAAGTATTCCTGGGTCGTGGTGGCGGTGGTCAAAATGCCAGTTTCTCCGGTGAGACCGCCAAGCTGATCGACTCTGAAGTGCGCAGTATCATTGACCAGTGCTATGGCACTGCCAAGCAGATCCTGACTGATAATCGCGACAAGCTTGATGCAATGGCTGATGCACTGATGAAGTACGAGACGATCGATGCAGACCAGATCGACGACATTATGGCCGGTCGAACGCCTCGTGAGCCTCGTGATTGGGAAGGTGGTTCAGGTACTTCGGGCACCCCGCCTGTCGTTCAGAATGAACGCCCTGAAACCCCAATCGGTGGCCCGGCAGCTGACCATTAAGGTTTGAAATGACTTTTGCTTCGTCCTCCCCCCGGTTGCCTTGCGGCAACCGGGTTCTTGATTTGGCCCATACGCATGTTATGGGCATTCTTAATGTAACCCCTGACTCCTTTTCCGATGGTGGCCGTTTCAGCCAGCTTGATGCTGCGTTGCGTCACGCAGAAGCCATGGTGGTGGCCGGCGCGACCTTGATTGATGTCGGTGGTGAATCGACTCGGCCTGGTGCTCGCGTTGTTTCTCCTCTGGAAGAGTTGGAGCGCGTGGCGCCAATTGTTGAGCGCATTGCTCGAGAGCTGGATGTGATCATTTCGGTTGATACCTCCACCCCGGCCGTGATGCGTGAGACTGCGCGATTAGGTGCCGGTTTGATCAACGATGTGCGGTCCCTGCGACGCGACGGTGCCCTGGATGCGGCTGCAGCTACCGGCTTGCCGGTGTGTCTGATGCATATGCTGGGTGAGCCCGGCAATATGCAGGACAGCCCACACTATGATGACCTGGTTGGGGAGGTGAGCGGTTTTCTCTCCGAGCGGGTTGCTCAGTGCGCTGCGGTAGGTATTGCGCCGGAAAGGATCATCCTTGATCCGGGGTTTGGTTTCGCCAAGGCCCTGCAACACAATTTGAGTTTGTTCAAACACATGGAGTCCTTGCATGCCCTTGGTCGGCCCCTGTTGGTCGGTGTTTCGCGCAAGAGCATGATAGGGCTGGCATTGAGCCGTCCGGTGGGTGAGCGGTTGTATGGCGGTCTTGCACTGGCGGCGCTCGCGGTGACCAAGGGTGCGCGCATCTTGCGTGTGCATGACGTTGCTGAGACCGTGGATGTGGTACGCATGATTGCAGCTGTGGAATCAGCCGAATAAGAATGATGGAGCACTTATGACTAAAAAATACTTTGGCACCGACGGTATCCGTGGTCGGGTCGGCGAGTTTCCGATTACTCCTGATTTCATGCTCAAGCTTGGATGGGCGGCGGGTATGGCGTTCCGCAGCATGGGCGCGTGCCGCATCCTGGTGGGCAAGGACACCCGAATTTCGGGGTACATGTTTGAATCAGCACTTGAGGCCGGCTTATCCGCCGCAGGCGCTGATGTGATGTTGCTGGGGCCAATGCCGACGCCGGCGATTGCATACCTGACGCGTACCTTTCACGCTGAGGCCGGTATTGTGATCAGTGCTTCGCACAATCCCCATGACGACAACGGCATCAAGTTCTTCTCCGGTCAGGGCACCAAGTTGCCAGACGAGATTGAGCTGATGATAGAAGAGCTGCTGGATGCGCCGATGACGGTGGTCGAGTCCAGTAAGCTGGGCAAGGTGTCGCGTATCAATGACGCGTCCGGTCGTTATATCGAGTTCTGCAAGAGCAGTGTGCCAACCAGTACCAACTTTGCCGGCCTGAAGATTGTTGTCGACTGCGCCCATGGTGCGACCTACAAAGTCGCACCAAGCGTATTCAAGGAGTTGGGCGCAGATGTGACAGTGCTTTCTGCTCAACCCAACGGATTGAACATCAACGAAAACTGCGGCTCCACCCATATGGAGCAGTTGCAAGCCGCTGTCCTGGCCGAGCATGCCGACCTCGGGATTGCCTTCGATGGTGATGGCGACCGCGTGCTGATGGTTGATCACACGGGTGCCGTGGTGGATGGTGATGACCTGTTGTTCATCATTGCCCGCGACCTGCATGAGCGTAACAAGCTGCAAGGCGGTGTCGTCGGTACGCTGATGAGTAACCTGGGGCTTGAACTGGCGTTGGCGGACCTGGGTATTCCTTTTGTTCGCGCCAACGTCGGTGACCGGTATGTGATCGCCGAGCTGCTGGAGCGTAACTGGCAGGTAGGTGGTGAGAACTCCGGGCACATCGTGTGCTTCCAGCACACTACCACCGGTGACGCGATTATTGCGGCGTTGCAGGTGCTGTTGGCTTTGCGTCGCCGCGAAGAGAGCCTGGCTCAGGCGCGTCAGGCTTTGCGCAAATGCCCACAAGTATTGCTTAACGTGCGTTTCGCAGGTGGGGAAAACCCGATCGAGCACCCTGCTGTCAAAGAGGCCTGCGAGCGCGCGACTCTAGCAATGGCTGGTCGCGGACGGGTATTGCTTCGCAAGTCCGGCACAGAGCCTTTGGTGCGCGTTATGGTCGAAGGTGACGACGAAATACAGGTTCGCGGCCATGCCGAGGACCTGGCAAAACTGGTAACTGAAGTTTGCGCCTGAATTCGGCTTGCCAGTAATGATGTGGTTGGGTAACATCTGCGCCCACTTTGACCGACGAGGTACAGCATGCGTCGCACTATGGTAGCTGGTAACTGGAAGATGCACGGTACCCGCGCCAGTGTCGCTGAGCTGATCAATGGCCTTCGTCACTTGGCCTTGCCTAGCGGTGTTGATATCGCGGTGTTCCCGCCTTGCTTGCATATCACCCAAGTGGTTGATGGCTTGAAAGGTAAGTCGATTCAGGTTGGCGCGCAGAATTCTGCAGTGGAAGCCATGCAAGGTGCGTTGACCGGTGAGATTGCACCGAGTCAGCTGGTTGATGCGGGTTGTTCCTATGTGCTTGTCGGGCACTCCGAGCGCCGTCAGATGATGGGCGAGCGTGATGGGACACTCAATCGCAAGTTCGCAGCAGCACAGGCTTGTGGCTTGATTCCGGTGTTGTGTATTGGGGAGACCCTTGAGCAGCGCGAATCGGGCAAGACTCTTGAAGTTGTCTCGCGTCAGCTTGGCAGCATCATCGAGGAGCTGGGTGTTGGTGCGTTCGCAAAGGCGGTAATTGCTTACGAGCCGGTCTGGGCCATTGGTACCGGGCTGACTGCTACACCGCAGCAGGCGCAGGATGTGCACGCAGCCATCCGTGCGCAGTTGGCGGCAGAGAATTCTGAAGTCGCACAAGGTGTGCGGCTTCTATACGGCGGCAGCGTGAAGGCGGCCAATGCGGTCGAACTGTTCGGCATGCCGGATATCGATGGGGGGCTCATTGGTGGAGCTTCCCTGAATGCAGATGAGTTCGGTGCGATTTGTCGCGCCGCGGGAAACTGAAAAAATGCTGGAAACAGTCGTAGTCGTTTTTCATCTGTTGGCTGCCCTGGGCGTAGTTGCCCTGGTTTTGTTGCAACAGGGTAAAGGTGCGGATGCTGGTGCGTCTTTCGGTGCAGGTGCTTCAAATACTGTGTTCGGAAGCCAAGGTTCCTCTACCTTTCTTAGTAAGTTTACTGCTATACTTGCCGCCGGTTTCTTCATAACCAGCTTAGGGTTAGGTTACTTTGCTAAAGAGAAAGCTCATGTGCTGACTCAAGTAGGTTTGCCAAACCCAGCGGTGTTGGAAGTACCAAAAGCAAAGCCGGCTTCTGATGATGTCCCGGTGCTTCAAGAGCAAAAGTCGGCTACTCCAGCGACTGATGTACCTCCAGCTCAAGAGCAGAAGTAAGAAGGGTTGTAAACGCTGTATTGCCGAGGTGGTGGAATTGGTAGACACGCAACCTTGAGGTGGTTGTGCCCATAGGGTGTAGGGGTTCGAGTCCCCTTCTCGGTACCAATTATCAGGAGAGCCCGCTGTTGCGGGCTTTCTTGTAGGTGGAAGGTTACATTGACCCTGTAAGGGATCGGTCGTATACTTCCGCCCCAGCTTTGTCGCGGGGTGGAGCAGTCTGGTAGCTCGTCGGGCTCATAACCCGAAGGTCGTCGGTTCAAATCCGGCCCCCGCAACCAGTTTTAGCGGAGCCCCTTTTAAGGGGCTTTTTGTTAGCTGGACACTTTCAACGCCGCTGTTCGACGGCGTTTCAAGGATGGGCGTTTCGCCCATTTTTTTATTTTGCACAGCATGCACATACATGCACGAGGGGGTTCAGGTGTCGAGCAAGCTAGAAGAGTTGCAGGCCTTGTTGGCCCCGGTGGTCGTGGCCCTAGGCTATGAATGCTGGGGTATTGAGTTTTCGGCTCAAGGTCGCCACTCAATGTTGCGCGTTTATATCGATAAAGAGGGCGGCGTGCTGGTGGACGATTGTGCCATTGTCAGCCGTCAGATCAGCGGTGTTCTGGATGTTGAAGATCCTATCTCCGTTGAGTACACCCTCGAAGTTTCCTCGCCAGGCATGGAACGCCCACTGTTCACTATTGATCAGTTTGCAAAATTTGCCGGTGAACAAGTGAAGATCAAGCTGCGATCCCCGTTCGAAGGGCGTCGTAACTTTCAGGGCCTTCTGCGCGGTGTAGAAGAACAGGATGTCGTGGTGCAGGTAGAAGACCATGAGTTCCTGTTGCCGATCGATATGATCGACAAGGCCAACATTATTCCCAGTTTTGACTGAGACGCGGATCCCGCGGATCCAATGGCTTGCGAAAGGCGAGGCGTACGATGAGCAAAGAAGTACTGCTGGTTGTTGAGTCGGTATCCAATGAAAAGGGCGTACCGGCAAACGTGATTTTTGAAGCGTTGGAGCTGGCATTGGCCACTGCTACCAAAAAGCGTTTTGAAGACGAAGTTGATCTGCGTGTGGAAATCAACCGCCACACCGGTGCCTATGAGACTTTCCGTCGCTGGACGGTCGTCGAAGAAGCCGATCTGGATGATCCGGCCATCGAAACCTGGCCGAGCAAGGTTGCTGAAACGCACCCAGGCGCCCAGGTCGGTGACGTCGTCGAAGAAAAGATCGAATCCATCGAGTTCGGCCGTATTGCTGCACAGACCGCCAAGCAGGTCATCGTGCAGAAGGTTCGCGAAGCCGAGCGCGCTCAAGTCGTTGACGCCTATCGCGAGCGCCTGGGCGAAATCATCTCCGGCACTGTGAAAAAAGTTACGCGTGACAATGTGATCGTCGACCTGGGCAATAACGCCGAAGCGTTGCTGGCCCGCGAAGACATCATCTCTCGCGAAACCTTCCGCGTTGGCGTGCGTTTGCGTGCGCTGCTCAAGGAAATCCGCACCGAGAACCGCGGCCCTCAGTTGATCCTGTCGCGTACCGCGCCGGAAATGCTGATTGAGCTGTTCCGTATCGAGGTGCCGGAAATCGCCGAAGGTCTGATCGAAGTCATGGCTGCGTCCCGCGACCCGGGTTCGCGCGCCAAGATCGCGGTCCGTTCCAAGGACAAACGCATCGACCCGCAAGGCGCTTGCATCGGTATGCGCGGTTCGCGTGTCCAGGCAGTGTCGGGCGAATTGGGCGGTGAGCGTGTGGACATCGTCCTGTGGGACGATAACCCGGCGCAGTTCGTGATCAACGCCATGTCGCCGGCTGAAGTGGCGGCAATTATCGTTGACGAAGATGCCCATGCAATGGACATCGCCGTTGGCGCAGACAATCTGGCTCAGGCCATTGGTCGTGGTGGTCAGAACGTGCGTCTGGCCAGCCAATTGACCGGCTGGACCCTGAACGTGATGACCGAATCGGACATCCAGGCTAAGCAGCAAGCTGAAACCGGTGACATCCTGCGCAACTTCATCGACGAGTTGGAAGTCGACGAAGACCTGGCACAGGTGCTGGTAGATGAAGGCTTTACCAGCCTGGAAGAGATTGCCTACGTACCGTTGGAAGAAATGCTCAACATCGACGGCTTTGACGAAGACACCGTCAACGAGCTTCGCGCTCGGGCCAAGGATCGTTTGTTGACTAAAGCCATCGCTACTGAGGAAAAGCTGGCAGACGCCCATCCGGCCGAAGACCTGCTCTCGCTTGAGGGTATGGACAAGGATTTGGCGATGGAACTGGCGGTGCGCGGCGTAATTACCCGCGAAGACCTGGCCGAGCAGTCTATTGACGATCTGCTCGACATCGACGGCATTGACGATGATCGTGCCGGCAAGTTGATCATGGCCGCCCGAGCCCATTGGTTCGAGTAATTAGGCGCGGCCTGAGGAGAGAAGTGCATGACGCAAGTCACGGTGAAACAACTGGCCGATGAGGTCAAAACACCGGTAGAGCGCCTGTTGCAGCAGATGCGTGAGGCAGGTCTGCCGCACACCGCCGCCGATGAAGGTGTGAGCGATAGTGAGAAGCAGTCTTTGCTGACTCACTTGAAGAGCAGCCACAAGGCGAAAGTGGAAGAACCGCGCAAGATTACATTGCAGCGCAAAACCACCAGCACCCTGCGTGTTGCGGGTAGCAAGAGCATCAGCGTTGAAGTACGTAAGAAGAAAGTCTTCGTACAGCGCAGCCCGGAAGAAATTGAAGCCGAGCGCAAACGCGAACTGGAAGAACGTCGCGCAGTAGAAAATGCTGCACGTCAGAAGGCTGAAGAAGAAGCCAAGCGTCGCGCCGAAGAAGAAGCGCGTCGCCAGCCTGCTGCTGCGCAAACTGCTTCCACTGAAGCGGTCGCCGCACCTAGCGCGCCTGCAGAAGCTGTGCGTGAGGCTGCTCCGGCGGCCGCTGCACCAGCACCTGCTGCTGATGCCCGTAAGCGCGACGAACCTCGTCGTCCGGATAAACCGCGTGCCGACGATAACAGTCGTCGCGGTGGTGGTGGCGATGGCGAGCGCAAAAACGCTCCGCATCGTGCTTCGGTCAAAGAGAAAGCGCCTGCTCCACGTGTTGCCCCACGTACTACCGACGAAGAAAGCGATGGCTTCCGTCGTGGTGGTCGCGGCAAGGCCAAGCTGAAGAAACGCAATGCCCACGGTTTCCAGAGCCCAACCGGCCCTGTCGTGCGTGATGTGCAGATCGGCGAGACCATCACTGTTGGCGATCTTGCCAATCAGATGTCGGTCAAGGCTGCTGAAATCATCAAGTTCATGTTCAAACTGGGTACTCCAGCCACCATCAACCAGGTGCTTGATCAGGAAACTGCTCAACTGGTAGCCGAAGAACTGGGCCACAAAGTGACCCTGGTCAGCGACACCGCTCTGGAAGATTCCCTGGCAGAGTCCCTGAAGTTTGAAGGTGAGACCTTCTCCCGTGCGCCAGTCGTGACCGTAATGGGCCACGTTGACCATGGTAAGACTTCGCTGCTCGACTACATCCGTCGTGCCAAGGTAGCTGCTGGCGAAGCCGGTGGTATCACCCAGCACATCGGTGCGTACCACGTTGAAACCGAACGCGGCATGGTCACCTTCCTCGACACCCCTGGTCACGCCGCGTTTACCGCAATGCGTGCCCGTGGTGCCAAGGCGACTGACATCGTGATCCTGGTAGTTGCAGCGGACGACGGCGTGATGCCGCAGACCATTGAAGCTGTCCAGCACGCCAAGGCCGCTGGTGTTCCACTGGTTGTTGCCGTGAACAAGATCGACAAGCCGGGCGCAGATCTCGATCGCATCCGTAGCGAACTGTCGGTTCACGGCGTGACGTCTGAAGAGTGGGGCGGTGATACGCCGTTCGTTTCGGTTTCGGCGAAAGTCGGTACCGGCGTAGACGAGCTGCTCGAAGCTGTCCTGCTGCAAGCTGAAGTCCTCGAACTGAAAGCAACCCCATCGGCCCCAGGTCGTGGTGTTGTGGTTGAATCGCGTCTCGACAAAGGTCGTGGCCCGGTGGCAACCGTGCTGGTTCAAGACGGTACCCTGCGTCAAGGCGACATGGTACTGGTCGGTTCGAACTATGGCCGTGTACGTGCCATGCTCGACGAGAACGGCAAGCCAATCAAGGAAGCGGGTCCTTCCATCCCGGTCGAGATCCTCGGCCTGGACGGTACTCCGGACGCTGGCGACGAGATGAGCGTGCTGTCTGACGAGAAGAAAGCCCGTGAAGTGGCTCTGTTCCGTCAAGGCAAGTTCCGCGAAGTCAAACTGGCTCGCGCTCACGCCGGCAAGCTGGAAAACATCTTCGAGAACATGGGGCAGGCAGAGAAGAAGACGCTTAACATCGTCCTCAAGTCTGACGTTCGTGGTTCCCTCGAAGCGTTGAACGGCGCCTTGAATGGCCTGGGTAACGACGAAGTGCAAGTGCGTGTTGTGGGTGGTGGTGTCGGTGGTATCACCGAGTCCGACGCCAACCTGGCACTGGCTTCCAACGCTGTACTGTTCGGCTTCAACGTGCGTGCCGATGCTGGCGCTCGCAAGATCGTCGAGCAGGAAGGCCTGGACATGCGTTACTACAACGTCATCTACGACATCATCGAAGACGTCAAGAAAGCCCTCACCGGCATGCTTGGCAGCGACGTCCGGGAGAACATCCTGGGTATTGCCGAAGTACGTGACGTGTTCCGCTCGCCGAAATTCGGTGCGATCGCCGGTTGCATGGTTATCGAAGGTACCGTGTACCGTAACCGTCCAATCCGTGTACTGCGTGAAGACATCGTTATCTTCGAAGGCGAGCTGGAATCCCTGCGCCGCTTCAAGGATGACGCTTCCGAAGTACGTGCCGGCATGGAATGCGGTATCGGCGTCAAGAGCTACAACGACGTCAAGGCTGGCGACAAGATCGAAGTCTACGAGAAGGTTCAGGTTGCTCGCAGCCTCTAACTCGCGCACTTCAGGAGCCACGTCGCGTGTGGGCATGCAAATGCCCCGCACAGCGTGCGGACTCTAAACGCAACGCCCGGTCTGGCTTTTGTCAGGCCGGGCGTTTGCCGCTTTCAGACCCCATGGGTTTCACCGTGTGGCAGTAACAGGTAACAAGACATGGCAAAAGAATACAGCCGTACCCAGCGTATCGGCGATCAGATGCAGCGTGAGCTGGCCCAACTGATCCGTCGCGAAGTCAAAGACCCTCGCGTTGGCCTGGTCACCATCACCGCTGTTGAAGTGAGCCGTGACGTGGGTCACGCGAAGATCTTCATCACCGTGATGGGGCAGGACAACAGCGAAGAAATCGCGCAAAGCATCAAGGTGCTCAACTCTGCCGCAGGCTTCCTGCGCATGCAGTTGGCCCGTGAAATGAAGCTGCGCAGCGTGCCCCAGTTGCACTTCCACTACGACGAAAGTGTCGTGCGTGGCGCGCACCTGTCGGCACTGATCGAGCGCGCCGTGGCTGAAGACAGCCAGCACCCATCCACACCTGAAGACGCCAAGGAGTAAGCGGTGGCTCAGGTCAAACGTATCCGTCGCAACGTCAGCGGCATCATTCTGCTCGACAAGCCGATTGGCTTTACCTCCAATGCCGCGTTGCAGAAGGTCCGCTGGTTGCTCAATGCCGAGAAAGCCGGACACACCGGCAGCCTCGATCCCCTGGCCACCGGCGTACTGCCGTTGTGCTTTGGCGAGGCCACCAAGTTCTCGCAATACCTGCTCGATTCCGACAAGGGTTACGAAACCCTGATGCAACTGGGCAAGACCACCACCACGGCAGACGCCGAAGGTGATGTTTTGCAGGTTCGCGACGTGACCGTTGGTCGTGCTGATATTGAAGCTGCCTTACCTGCTTTTCGTGGGCAAATCAGTCAGATACCGCCGATGTACTCGGCTCTCAAGCGTGATGGACAGCCCCTTTACAAGCTGGCACGTGCGGGCGAAGTAGTGGAGCGCGAACCGCGTTCTGTTACTATTGCGCGCTTGGAATTGCTCGCCTGTGAAGGTGACACCGCCCGGTTGGCCGTGGACTGCAGCAAAGGCACTTATATCCGTACCCTGGTGGAAGATATTGGTGAAAAACTCGGTTGCGGCGCGTACGTTGCAGAGCTGCGACGTACCCAGGCCGGACCTTTCAGCCTGGCCCAGACGGTCACGCTGGAAGAGTTGGAAGCGGTACACGCAGAAGGCGGCAACGAAGCGGTTGATCGCTTCCTGATGCCGTCGGACAGTGGTTTGCTGGATTGGCCATTACTGCATTTTTCGGAACACAGTGCGTTCTACTGGCTTAACGGCCAGCCGGTACGCGCCCCGGATGCGCCGAAGTTCGGCATGGTGCGGGTACAGGATCATAACGGTCGCTTTATCGGTATCGGTGAAGTGAGCGAAGACGGGCGCATCGCGCCGCGTCGACTGATTCGGTCAGAATGACCGAACGAGTGTGGCTGTTAACAGGCACGGTCAACACTCATTTTTAGATACAGGGATTTGTCCCTGGCCTGTTGAAACTGCCCTTTGGGTGGTTTCCTGAAAAAAGGATTGCCTCATGGCTCTCGACGTTCAAGAAAAAGCACAAATCGTAGCTGACTACCAGCAAGCTGTTGGTGACACTGGTTCGCCAGAAGTGCAAGTTGCACTGCTGACCCACAACATCAACAAGCTGCAAGGTCACTTCAAGGCCAACGGTAAAGATCACCACTCCCGTCGTGGTCTGATCCGCATGGTAAACCAGCGCCGTAAGCTGCTGGACTACCTGAAAGGCAAGGATCTGGGTCGTTATCAGGCTCTGATCGGTCGCCTGGGTCTGCGTCGCTAATCAGCGATTGCGCTAGAGGTTGGTTGTCTGCCGTGTGTCAGTGGGATTCCCGCTGGCCCATGGTAGGCTCCCAGCCTCAAGTTTTATCTGGATACACGTTTTACCCCTGGACAAGGGTTGGGCCGATTCCCGACATTGCCCAAGAATTTCGCAAGAAGACAAGTTCCCCAAGAGCCACAAAGAAGGTAGGACACCGTGAACCCGGTTATCAAAAAATTCCAGTTCGGTCAGTCGACCGTTACCCTCGAGACAGGCCGTATCGCCCGTCAAGCCTCTGGCGCAGTGCTGGTTACCGTTGACGACGACGTTACCGTATTGGTGACCGTTGTTGGCGCCAAGCACGCTGACCCAAGCAAAGGCTTCTTCCCTCTTTCTGTTCACTACCAGGAAAAGACTTACGCTGCCGGTAAGATCCCTGGCGGTTTCTTCAAGCGCGAAGGCCGTCCTTCCGAGAAAGAAACCCTGACTTCCCGACTGATCGACCGTCCGATCCGTCCGCTGTTCCCAGAAGGCTTCATGAACGAAGTGCAGGTTGTCTGCACCGTCGTTTCCACCAGCAAGAAAACCGATCCTGACGTTGCTGCGATGATCGGTACTTCGGCTGCCCTGGCCATCTCCGGCATTCCTTTCGATGGTCCGATCGGCGCAGCCCGCGTTGCTTTCCACGAAAGCACCGGTTACCTGCTGAACCCGACTTACGAGCAACTGAAAGCGTCGAGCCTGGACATGGTCGTTGCAGGTACTTCGGAAGCCGTATTGATGGTTGAATCGGAAGCCAAAGAGCTGACCGAAGACCAGATGCTGGGCGCAGTGCTGTTTGCTCACGACGAGTTCCAGGTTGTGATCAACGCTGTTAAAGAACTGGCTGCCGAAGCTGCCAAGCCTACCTGGGCCTGGGCTCCGCAAGCCGAAGCTACCGAACTGCTGGGCGCTATCCGCTCCGAGTTCGGCACAGCGATCTCCGACGCCTACACCATCACCGTCAAGGCCGACCGTTACGCTCGCCTGGGTGAGCTGAAGGACCAGGTTGTTGCCAAGCTGTCCGGCGAAGAAGGCCAGCCTTCTTCCAGCGAAGTCAAAGCAGCCTTCGGTGAAATCGAATACCGCACCGTTCGCGAAAACATCGTTAACGGCAAGCCGCGTATCGACGGCCGCGACACTCGCACCGTTCGTCCGCTGAACATCGAAGTCGGCGTTCTGCCGAAGACTCACGGCTCGGCACTGTTCACCCGTGGTGAAACCCAGGCACTGGTAGTTGCGACCCTGGGTACTGCCCGTGACGCACAGCTGCTGGACACCCTGGAAGGCGAGAAAAAAGACCCCTTCATGCTGCACTACAACTTCCCTCCGTTCTCGGTGGGCGAGTGTGGTCGCATGGGCGGCGCTGGTCGTCGCGAAATCGGTCACGGCCGTCTGGCCCGTCGTTCGGTCCAGGCCATGCTGCCTGCTGCTGACGTGTTCCCGTACACCATCCGTGTGGTGTCGGAAATCACCGAGTCCAACGGTTCCAGCTCCATGGCTTCGGTCTGCGGTGCTTCCCTGGCTCTGATGGACGCTGGTGTGCCGATGAAGGCGCCGGTTGCCGGTATCGCCATGGGCCTGGTTAAAGAAGGCGAGAAGTTCGCCATCCTGACCGACATCCTGGGTGACGAAGACCACCTGGGCGACATGGACTTCAAAGTAGCCGGTACCGCCAAAGGTGTTACCGCGCTGCAGATGGACATCAAGATCAAGGGCATCACCGAAGAGATCATGGAAATCGCTCTGGGCCAAGCCCTGGAAGCGCGCCTGAACATCCTCGGTCAGATGAACCAGATCATTGGTCAGTCCCGTACCGAACTGTCGGAAAATGCTCCGACCATGATCGCGATGAAAATCGACACCGACAAAATCCGTGATGTTATCGGTAAAGGCGGCGCGACCATTCGTGCGATCTGTGAAGAGACCAAGGCGTCGATCGACATCGAAGACGACGGCTCGATCAAGATTTTCGGCGAAACCAAGGAAGCTGCAGAAGCTGCACGTCAGCGCGTCCTGGGCATCACCGCTGAAGCTGAGATCGGCAAGATCTACGTCGGTAAGGTTGAGCGCATCGTCGACTTCGGCGCATTCGTCAACATCCTGCCAGGCAAAGACGGTCTGGTTCACATCTCCATGCTGAGCGACGCTCGCGTTGAGAAAGTGACCGACATTCTGAAAGAAGGCCAGGAAGTGGAAGTGCTGGTACTGGACGTGGACAACCGCGGCCGTATCAAGCTGTCCATCAAGGACGTAGCAGCAGCCAAGGCTTCGGGCGTTTAATTACCCCCAGGCTTCACGCTGAAAAAGAGGACTCTTCGGAGTCCTTTTTTACGCCTGCGGGAAAGTGCCGAAAAATCAGACGCTTAGTAAATCCCAAAAGCCGCAAGTTGCACGCAGGCAGGATCGCGTTCATGCAAGTTGCACGATTTCGAAATTTGGCTGTTTTTATAACTATATGATTTATAAGGATTTAATCCTCATTCGAGACTTGGCACACTGCCTGCAACAACCCTGTTAACGCTGCAGCATCAAGGTTCACACACTGCAGACTTTTAATAAAACAGGAGTTACTCGTATGAAGAAGTTCGCTCTCGCTACTGCTACCGCTCTGACCCTGGCCATGGGTGCTAACGTGGCCTTTGCTCAGACTTCCCAAGCTCCAATGACCCTGGCGGCCGGTGAAGCTACCAAGGCAAAAGAAAGCGTTTCGGATACTTGGATCACTACCAAAGTTAAATCCGATCTGCTGACCGAAAAAGGCATTCCTGGTTCGGACATCAAGGTTGAAACCAACAAAGGTGTGGTTTCCCTGTCTTCGACCGTAGCCATTTCGGATGCCCAGAAAGAAACTGCCGTAGCGATCACCAAGAAAATCAAAGGTGTAACCGCAGTTTCTGCTGACGGCCTGATGGCTGGCGGCGCTACCAAGGCAGACAACGTAGACAAAACCAAAGGCGCAGCTGCTGACGCCAAAGGCGCAACCTCCGATACCTGGATCACCACCAAAGTCAAAGCTGATCTGGTAACCGAGAAAGGCATTCCTGGCACCGACATCAAAGTCGAAACCAACAAGGGCGTAGTATCCCTGTCCTCTTCGGTCGCTGTGACCGAAGCACAGAAAACTACCGCGGTGAACATCACCAAGAAAATCAAAGGCGTTAAAGCTGTATCGGCCGATGGCCTGAAAGCAGAGTAACGCTCAATAGCTCGTCTGAACTAGCGGCGGCGGCGCGTGAGTTAGATATCCACTCAATGCACCTCTAAGTTTCATGCGACCGACCACACGGATGTGGTCATTACAGGCCCCGGCACTTCTGTGTCGGGGCCTGTTCTATTGTGGCGGGAAGTATGCGGTAGCGGCTTGTCGGTGGTGTGCTTACTCGGCGTCCAGGTGCATCGGCGTGATCACCCGACCATCTTTCTCTGCCTGGCCCAGTTGCGCGTCAATGAAGTAGACACGGTCGTCCTCCAGCTGCGCCTTATCCACCAAGTAGTCCTTGATCGTGCTCGCACGGTCCTGGCCCAACTGGCGCAGCAGCACGTCACTGCCACTCCAGAACTTGATGACGCCGTCTTTCAGCTTGGCGGAGCGCTCATTGCTGCTCAGGTCCTTCCATTCTGCTGGAGGCTGTTGTTTCAAGCGGGTGCGGTAAATGCCTTCGAGCAAGGGGGCCTTTTCGCTCTCAGGAACTTCCAGCAAGGAAGCTTGGGCTGGCACTTTATCGCCACGGCGTTGCAGCATTTTGTAGTAGTTGTATTGGTATTCCCGCTCCAGGCGCTGGGCCGCCAGGAATGGACCGTCGCTGCTGGCTGCGGCCGTGCCTTCGATTTCCAGGCGGAGGGCAGGGCGTTCTTTCAGCGCCTTGGCCAAGGTGTTCAGGGCGCCTTCGGCGTCTTTGTTCAATTCGCTGGAACCCGCCGCAAACGACACGCTGCCCAGGTCCTCCGCTCCACCTCCCGTGACCAACCCGCCAATAAACTTGAACGGCGCAGTGGCCGCTCGTACCACCAGATTGCGCAGGGTTTGCCACACAATCGGCATCACGCTGAATTGCGGGTTATTCAGGTCGCCGGATACGGGCAGTTCGATGGAGATCTTGCCGTCGCTGTCCTTGAGCAAGGCGATTGCCAGGCGAATCGGCAAGTCCACGGCATCGGCACTGTCGACTTTTTCGCCCAGTTGCAATTGCTCGACCACCACTTTGTTCTCAGCCTTCAACTGGCCCTTGGTGATCACGTAGTGCAGGTCAAGGTTGAGGCGGCCCTTGCGGATGCGGAAGCCGGCGAACTTGCCCGAGTAAGGCGTCAGCGTGGTCAACTCGACACGTTTGAAGCTGGTGGCGATGTCCAGCGCCGCCATCGGGTCAAACGGGTTCACGCTGCCTTTGATGGTGACCGGCGCATAACGGTCCACCTTGCCCTTGATGTCAACGCTCGCCGGCTTGGCCTGGCGACTGTCGATGGTGCCGATCTGCCCGTTGAGCTGTTGGATCGCAGTGGCGAAGTTGGGGGTGAGGCTGAAGTCAGCGAAGTTGGCCGAACCGTCGTTGATCGCAATCTGCCCGATATGGATACCCAGCGGCTTGTCTTTGCTAGCGGCGGGTTTGGCTGACGATTTGGCGCCACTGTCGGCCGGCTGTGGGATCAGTAAGTCGTCGACGTTGGTGGTGCGATCATCGTTGATCATGAACCGCGCATACGGTTGCAGCAGGTTGACCTTGTCGATCGACAGGCTGTCGCCGTGTTGGTAGTTCACGCCTTCGAGCACCAGGCGCTGCCATTTGAGGAAGTCGCGGGTCTTGAGGGTGTCGAGGGTATGCAACTGGTCGACCTGCGCGCGGCCGGTGATCTGCAGCGCCAGGGGATCGGTGCTTTTCAGGTTCACGTCCAGGTCGCTGCCAAGCATGCCGCTACGCAATTCCAGACGGATAAACGGGCTGATATAGGACTGGGCGACCCGCAGGTCGATGTCCTTGGTATTGACCTTCAACTTGGCGCTGACCGGGTTGAGGTTGACCGTGCCGGTTGCCTGGATCTTGCCCTGCTTGCCCAGGCCGGTGTCGACCTTCAGGGTAAAGGGGCTCTGGTTGAGGCTGTCGAAGTTCTGCACGTCGACGTTCAGCGGGCCCAGCTCCAGCGCTACCGCAGGCTTAGCCTGACGGTCGGCCAAATGCACTTGGTAGTTGCGCAGTTGGACGTCCTTGAGCAGCACTTGCCATGGCTTGCTCGGGGCAACGGGCGCAGGCTTTGGCGAATCAGCCGTGGCGGGTGCTGTGGCAGGCTCCGGCGCCTTGGCCGGTTTGTTCGGCTGGCCGGCGAACAGTTTTTGCCAGTCCAGTTGCCCATCCGCTTCGCGAGCCGCCCAGGTTTCGAGCTTATTGCTGCGGATCTTGCCGACCACCACCTGCTGTTTGGCCAGGTCCACCGTGGTCTCGCTGACGTCCAAACGCTCCAGGCGCACCAACGGCCGGCCATCCGGGGCCTTGATGGCAAACGGTGCGATGCTGGCGGCGGTGTTGGTCAGGTTCAGCTCGGTTTCTTTGGCCAGGCTGAACCTGTACTCGGTACTGAAGTTGAGCACGCCGTCTTCAAGTACCAGGGGTAAGGCGTCACGCACATAAGGCCACCAGGCTTTCATCTTGCCACCGGTGACTTTGAGCGTACCCTCGGAGGTGATCGGCACCAGGCTGAAGTTGCCTTTCCAGTCGATCTGCCCACCTTCAGGGCCGGCGGCCACCAAGGTCATGTCCGCATTGTCTTCCGGCAGGGTGCTGAGGTTCTTCAGCTCGAAGTCGAGTGTGTCGTAGAGGAATTCGATAGGTTCGCTGGGGCGCAAGTCTTGAAAATGCACGTAACCGCCGGCCAGCTTGATGCTGTCGACACGCAGCGGGAACGGCTTGGCGTCGGGGTCGGCAGGGGTAGGCTCGCTTGGTGGCAACTTGAACAACTGCGCCAGATTCAACTGGCCTGACTTGTCGAACAACAACTCGGTCTTGGGCTTGTCCAGTTGCACATCCGCCAGGTGCAGGGCGCGGGTCCACAGGCTATCGACCTGCAGGTTGGCGTAAAGCCGTTCGAAACCTACCTGTTCCTTACCGGGTTCGCCGATCTTCAAGCCCCATACCGTTACTTCCAGGCTGAACGGGTTAAGTTCGATCCGTTCGATGCGTGCTGGCACCGTGGCGTAATTGGCCAACTGTTGGTTGGCAACGCGAAGAGCGATGCCAGGCAAAATCAGAAAACCCAGCAAGCTGTACAACGCAAGGGCAGTCAACAAGGCGCCAGCGGCGCGAATCAATCCTTTGGGCATGGGGCGGCGCCATCTATGTCAAACAGGAGTGCCTTGGAGTATGGCACGGGTTTTCGGTTCCGAAGAACCGGGCCTTTAGGATGCTTCTTACAGTTGCAGTATCAGAGTCTTCAGCGGTGGCTGTTGATCTTGTGAGGGAAAGTCCGCACCTGGCGTCATGATTTTCCAGTCCCGCACCGCACGCCCAGCCTTTTGTGCACAACGCAGCACCTGTTCACGCCAATCCTCCATGCTGACTTTTGCCAGGTTGTTACAGCAGATCAGCACGCCATTGTCGGCAGTAGCGAGCAGTGCAGGCTTGAGCAGGCTCTGATAGTCACGCAACAGGTCGACCGTACCGAAGGCACTCTTGGCCCAGGCCGGCGGGTCGAGCAACACCAAGTCATATTGACGCGGCTCCAGGCGCGGATAGCTCGGCAGTTTCTGCCCGCGACGCTGGGTGATCGGCAGCCCGGCCAGTTGGCGAATCGCCGGGAAGTAGTCCGATTGCACGAACTCCATGGGTGGAAGCTGTGGATTGAGCAGGCCGTTTTCACGCCCGACCGCCAGGTTGCCCTCGGCGAAGTCCAGGTTGCATACCTCGCGCGCGCCACCGGCAGCGGCGCTCAGGCCCACCCCACAGGTGTAGGCAAACAGGTTCAGTACGCTTTTGCCGGCGCTGTGGTCCTTGACCCAGCCGCGCGTATTGCGCAGGTCAAGGAACAGCAGCGGGTCCTGGCCGGCGTGGCGCCCGCGTAAACGGTAGTTGAGGCCCCATTCGTGGCCCACAAGGTCTTCCAGCGCGGCAGGTTCGGCGCGGTATACAGAATCTTCGCGATCGACCCGCGAGTTGCCGCGGGAGCGGTCGTTGTAAACCAGCAGCAGCTCCAGGCCCATGTACTGGTTGATCAGTTGGTGCAGTTCCAGCAGGTCGGCGGTTTCCAGCGACTGATGGAAGCTTTGCACCAGTAACTGCGGGCCATAGCGGTCGATGGTCAGGCCGCCGGCGCCTTCCTGGCTGCCATGGAACAGCCGATAGCAGTCGGTGCCCTGGGCGTGCAGCTCGCTGATCAGGTCTTGGCGATGATCGAGGGCGGCGCGCAGCGCCTGATTCAAGGGAAACATGGAGCGCGCCTTGCTTAGGTAAATGGGGGAAATAAGGGCGCGGAGTTTAACAGCTATGGCGCCTTGCCTACATCAACCCCATCCGCCTGTGTGCACGCTGCACCGAACCATTGCGCATCGCCCAGCGCAACAACGGCGCGCTGCGCTTGACCCCAGCGCGGATCATCCGGCGTTGCAGCGGGCTCTGGTGCTGATCGAGCAGGGTGCTGGCCCAGTCTGGCAGCAGGTCGATCCCGGCTTGCATCATCAAGGCGCCAAAAGGTTTGGCCAACGTGCTGGGGGAGGGCGCGTTCAGCAACAGGCGCAGCACTTCGCGGCTGCGCTCGTCGCACAGTAATTGCGGGCGGATATTCTCAAGGTAATCGGAAATTTCCTGCCGTGAATGCGGCACATGCTGCGCGCCCAGCCGTTCTGCGACGACTGCGATCTCGCTGTAGTAACGATCCTGGTCACGGCCAGAGAGGTGCGGGTTGCAATAGCGCAAGTGGGCAGCAAGAAAGTTGCTCACCTCTGCCACATGTACCCAGGTCAGCAACTCTGGATCGCTGGCCGCGTAAGGCCGCCCGTCCGGGGCATGGCCAACCACCTGCAGGTGAATGGTGCGCACTTTTTCGATCAACCAATCGGCGTCCTTGCGCGAGCCGAACGTCGTACCGGAAATAAACTGCGAGGTACGGCGCAGGCGCCCAAGCATGTCCTGGCGAAAATTCGAATGGTCCCACACGCCGGCCAGTGCCAGTGGGTGCAAGGCTTGCAGCATCAAGGCGCTGATGCCGCCGATGAGCATGCTGCTGAAGTCGCCATGGACTTGCCAACTGACCGAGTCCGGTCCGAACAGGCCAGGATCGCCCTTGGGGTTTTCCAGGTCCAGTTGGCCCAGTGACAAGCCGGTGAGGCTCATCAGCTGGGTTTCGATACGGCTGCGGATAAATTCCATGGCGACTCGGGTTTTCCTATCGGTTCAGGCGTTTGTCGATCAGGCCGTCGACGACGCTGGGGTCGGCCAGGGTCGAGGTATCACCCAGGCTGTCCAGTTCATTGCAGGCGATCTTGCGCAAAATCCGGCGCATGATCTTGCCGGATCGGGTTTTCGGCAGGGCCGGTGCCCATTGGATCAGTTCCGGCTTGGCAAAGCTGCCGATTTCCTTGCTGACCAGTTCCAGCAGGTGTTTTTTCAGCGCATCGCTGGGTTCGACGCCATTCATGGGGGTGACGAAGGCGTAGATGCCCTGGCCCTTGACGTCGTGGGGGTAGCCCACCACGGCGGCCTCGGCCACCTGGTCATGCAGTACCAGCGCACTCTCTACCTCGGCGGTGCCGATACGGTGGCCGGACACGTTGATCACATCGTCGATACGCCCGGTGATCCAGTAATCGCCGTCCTCATCGCGGCGCGCGCCGTCACCGGTGAAATAGTAGCCGGGGTAGGGTTTGAAATAGGTGTCGATCATGCGCTGCGGGTCGCCGTAGACACTGCGAATCTGCCCCGGCCAGCTGGCCTTGATCGCCAGTACGCCGCTGCCGGCACCGCTGATGACCTTGCCTTGTTCATCCAGCAGCACGGGCTGTACACCAAACATCGGCTGGGTGGCGCAACCCGGTTTGATGCGCTGCGCGCTGACCAACGGGCTGAGCATGATGCCGCCGGTTTCGGTCTGCCACCAGGTATCGACAATAGGGCAACGCTGTTCGCCCACCGCGTTGAAGTACCAGTCCCAGGCTTCTGGGTTGATCGGCTCACCGACGCTGCCCAGCAGGCGCAGGCTGGCGCGGGAGGTCGTCTCCAGCGGGCCGTGGCCCTCGCGCATCAAGGCACGCAAGGCGGTAGGGGCGGTATAGAAGATATTCACCTGATGTTTATCGATGACCTGCCAGAAGCGCGAACTGTCCGGGTAGCTCGGCACACCTTCGAACATCAGCGAGGTGGCGCCATTGGCCAGCGGCCCGTACACGATGTAACTATGACCGGTGACCCAACCCACATCGGCGGTGCACCAGAACACCTCACCGTCGCGGTAATCGAGTACGTACTTGAAGGTCATTGCCGCCTGGAGCAGGTAGCCGCCCGTGGTGTGCAGCACGCCCTTGGGTTTACCGGTGCTGCCGGAGGTGTAGAGGATAAACAGCGGGTCTTCGGCGTCCATCGGTTCGGGAGGGCAATCGTCGCTCGCCGCATCCAGTACCTGTTGATACCTGAGGTCGCGGCCTTCGCTCCAGTTCACTTGGGCACCGGTGCGTTGTACGACCAGCACCGTGCTGACGTTGGGGCAACTGGCCAGGGCCTTGTCGACATTCTGTTTCAACGCCACCGGCTTACCACCGCGCACGCCTTCATCGGCAGTGATCACGGTGCGGCAGTCGGCGTCCAGAATGCGGTCGCGCAGGGCGTCCGGTGAGAACCCGCCAAAGACCACCGAGTGCACCGCGCCAATCCGCGTGCAAGCCAGCATTGCGTAGGCCGCTTCCGGGATCATCGGCATGTAGATACACACCCGATCGCCTTTTTTCACACCACGGCTTTTCAGCACATTGGCCAGGCGGCAGACGTTTTGGTGCAGTTGGCGGTAGGTGATTTTGGAAGATTTTGCAGGATCATCACCTTCCCAGATGAAGGCCGGCTGATCGGCGCGTTGCGCGAGGTGACGGTCGATGCAGTTGTAGCTGACGTTTAACTGGCCACCGGCAAACCATTGGGCGGCACCGGTCTTGATGTCTGACTGCTGGACGGTGTGCCACGGTGTTATCCAGTCGAGAAAGCCCTTGGCCTGTTCGGCCCAGAACGTGTCCGGCTGTTCGATGGATTGGCGATAGAGGCGCTGGTAGTCCTCTTGACTGAGTTGCGCAGCCCGGCGGACGGCATCGGCGGTGGGAAACGTGCTGATATCGAACATGAGCGATCCTTATTCTTGTTTTTGCGACAAGTCATAAAGATGCACCCTGTATGGAGAGGGTTCAAGGCCAACGTCCAAACGGACGTTGGCCTTGCGGTACCTGCATCAGCCGCGGTGACGACCGCGGAAGTAGTTGATCAGGCCCTGGGTCGAAGCGTCTTCGGCCAAGGTTTCTTCGGCACCGGTGAGGCGATTGTAAACGCCCTTGCCCAGCTCCTTGCCTAGCTCCACGCCCCATTGGTCAAAGGCGTTGATGCCCCAGATCACGCTTTGCACGAACACTTTATGTTCATACATGGCAACCAGGGCGCCCAAGCGACGCGGGCTGATGCGTTCAACCACCAGGGTGTTGCTCGGACGGTTGCCCGGGATCACCTTGTGCGGTGCCAGCTTCTGCACTTCGTCTTCCGGGATGCCCTTGTCGCGCAGCTCGGCTTCGGCTTCGCTGCGGGTCTTGCCGAGCATCAGAGCCTGGCTCTGGGACAGGCAGTTGGCGTACAGCCACTGATGGTGGTCGGACACTGGGTTGAAGCTGACGATCGGCACGATGAAGTCGGCGGGGATCAGTTGGGTGCCCTGGTGCAGCAACTGATGGTAAGCATGTTGACCGTTGCAGCCGACGCCACCCCAGATCACCGGGCCTGTATCGGTGGACACCGGCTTGCCGTCCTGGCGAACGCTCTTGCCGTTGGACTCCATGTCCAGCTGTTGCAAGTGCTTGGTGATGTTACGCAGGTAGTGGTCATACGGCAGGATCGCATGGCTCTGCGCACCCCAGAAGTTGCCGTACCAAACGCCCAGCAGGCCCAGCAGCACCGGCATGTTCTGTTCGAACGGCGCGTTCTGGAAATGCTGGTCCATGGTGTAGGCACCGGACAGCAGTTCCTTGAAGTTGGACATGCCGATGGCCAGGGCGATTGGCAAGCCGATGGCCGACCACAACGAATAACGGCCGCCGACCCAGTCCCACATCGGGAAGATGTTTTCTTCGCGGATACCGAAGGCCACCGCTGCCGCGTTGTTGCTCGACACGGCGATGAAGTGGCGGTACAGCTCAGCTTCCGAGCCACCCTGGGCCAGGTACCAGGCGCGGGCGGCCTGGGCGTTTTTCAGGGTTTCCAGGGTGTTGAAGGATTTCGACGAGACAATAAACAGCGTGGTCTCGGCGCGCAGCTTCATGGTCAGCTCGTGGAACTCGCTGCCATCAATGTTCGCCAGGTAGTGGCAGCGCACGCCTTTATGGGCGTAGGACAACAGCGCTTCAGAGACCAGCTCCGGGCCGAGGAACGAGCCACCGATGCCGATGTTCACCACGTCGGTGATCGGCTTCTCGGTGTAGCCACGCCACAGGCCGTCGTGGATGCGACCGACCAGGTCGGTGATCTGGTTAAGCACCTTGTGCACGTCCGGCATGATATTCACGCCGTTGACTGACAGCTTGTCGCCCACCGGGCGGCGCAGTGCGGTGTGCAGGGCAGGGCGGCCTTCGGAGGAGTTGACCGGCTCGCCGGCGTACAGTGCGTCGATCGCGCCTTTGAGGTTCACTTCCTTGGCAAGGCCCACCAGCAGGTCACGGGTTTCGCTGGTGATCAGGTTTTTCGAGTAATCGAGGAAAAGTCCGCAGCTGCTCAAGGTGAACTGGGAAAAGCGCTGGGGATCGGCATTGAACGCTTCGCGCATGCTGAAATCCTGCATGGCTTGGCGATGTTGATTGAGCGCTTGCCAGGCGGGCAGAGCGGTAACGTCATGAGGGGTGCGGTAGTACGCCATCGCTGCGGGTTTCCTTTTATTACGGGGACTGCCTTTAGGACACTTCAAAGCCCGGAACATCCAGTCTTATCTCAAGGATTGGGTTCCAGACAGCGCTAACCATAGCGCAGGGCGATTACATTAAACCTAGCGTGTCGATATGTCTTGGCTTTGTCTGCGCTGTGGCCGGTACTTTTTTATACCGGCACAGCGATCAGGGCAATCGGCGGGGTGTTCAGAGAGGTCAGTTGAGGTTCAGATGCAGGTTGTCGATCAGGCGGGTCGTGCCTAGAAAGGCGGCCACCAGAATCACAATATCCCGATCCTCGGCCGTGGCGGTCCGCAGGTGCACGCCCTGGCGCACTTCGAGGTAATCCAGGCGCAACCCGGCGGCCTCTATCTGCTGCACCTGTTCGGCGCGCAGTCTGGCGAAGTCGTGATCACCGCTTTTGATGGCTGCGGCAATCTGGTTGAGGCTGCGGTACAGCACCGGTGCGATCGCACGTTCTTCTTCGCTGAGAAAGCCATTACGCGACGACAGCGCCAGGCCATCATCGGCGCGCACGGTGGGCTCGCCAATGATCTGGATCGGCATGTTCAGGTCATGGACCATGGCGCGAATCACGGCCAGTTGCTGGTAGTCCTTCTGGCCAAATACGGCAATGTCCGGCTGGACCATGTTGAACAATTTGCTGACCACGGTCGCCACACCTTCGAAATGCCCGGGACGGCTGGCGCCGCACAAACCTTCGGACAATTGCGGGACGCTGACGCGGGTCTGGCCGGTCATGCCGCCGGGGTACATCTCCTCGACGGTCGGAGCGAACAGCAGGTTGCAGCCGGCCTGCAGGAGTTTTTCCTGGTCGGCGGCCAAGGTGCGAGGGTACTTGTCCAGGTCTTCGCCGGCGCCAAATTGCAGCGGGTTGACGAAAATACTCGCAACGACAAAGTCCGCCTGCTGCACAGCCTTGCTGACCAGGCTGGCATGCCCGCTGTGCAGGTTACCCATGGTGGGCACGAAGCCGATGCGTTTGCCTGCCTTGCGGGCGTGGGCGACGGCGGCTCTTAGTTCGCGTACGGTTTTTACGGTGTTCATGCAGAGAATCCGTGTTCGGCGCCTGGGAAGGTCACGCCTTTGACTTCGGCCACGTAAGCACTCAATGCGGCGTGGATGCTGTCCTGGCCAGTCATGAAATTCTTCACGAACTTCGGCACGCGGCCGGTCATCGACAGGCCGAGCATGTCGTGCAGCACCAGCACCTGGCCGTCGGTGGCCGAGCCCGCGCCAATACCGATCACCGGCACTTTAACGGCCTGGGTGATTTCTGCTGCGAGTTCGCTGGGCACGCATTCGAGCAGGATCATCGCAACGCCCGCCTGTTCCAGGGCGATGGCATCGGCACGCATCTGGCGCGCCTGGGCTTCGTTGCGGCCTTGTACCTTATAGCCGCCGAGGATGTTCACGGACTGTGGCGTAAGGCCCATATGTGCACAGACTGGCACCCCGCGCTCAGCCAGCAGGCGAATCGACTCGGCGAGCCACACGGCGCCCTCGACTTTGACCATGTGTGCACCGGCACGCATCAGTTTCCCGGCGTTCAGGAAGGTCTGCTCGACCGTGGCGTAATCCATGAACGGCAGGTCGGCGATGATGAACGCGCCGTCATTACCGCGCTTGACGCTGGCGGTGTGGTAGGCCAGTTCATCGGTGGTGACGGGCAGGGTGCTGTCATTCCCTTGAAGGACCATGCCCAGGGAGTCACCTACCAGTAACACTTCAACCCCGGCCTGGCAGCTGGCGTGGGCGAAGGTGGCGTCATAGCAGGTCAGCATGGTGATTTTTTCACCTTTGAGCTTGAGGCTCTGCAAGGTGGTCAGGGTAATGTCTGGCATGAAAAGGGTCCTCGTTCAGGCGCTTGGAAACAGCGAGTTACGCGCGTGAGTCTTCGTTTATACAGGCGCACTGTCTTGAGAGCAGTGCTTATAAGGCCTGGATTGCGCCCTTCAGCGCCGGGTTGGCGGCAGCGGGACGCCTATAGTCGTGAGGAGGACACGGGAAGTCAATTGGATGTGTTACCGCATTGTTACGATGGCGGTGTTACCGCTGTTACTGACGCGATTCAGCAACGGGGAGCCGTTCCAGGCCGACAAACGGACAGGCTTCAAGCAGGGTGCTGAGGCGTTTGCCATCCGGCAATTGCAAGGCGGCAGGCGCCAGTTCGGCCAGTGGGTACAACACAAACGCACGCAGGTGCATCTGGTAGTGGGGCACCTTCAGGCGCGGTTCGTCGATCAGGCGATCGCCAAACAGCAGAATGTCCAGGTCAAGCGTGCGCGGGCCCCAACGCTCCAGGCGCTCTCGGCCTTGGTCGTTTTCGATGGCTTGCAGCGCATCCAGCAGGTCTAGTGGCGCAAGGCTGCTGTCCAGGGCGGCAACCGCGTTGGTGTAGCGCGGTTGGCCCGGGAGCAGGGAGTCACTTTGGTAAAAGGCGGACACACCCGCGACGCAAGTGCCTGGCAATTGCGCCAGCGCTTCGATAGCGCTGCGCAATTGCTGGTCCGGGGCGGCCAAGTTGCTGCCCATGCCGATGTAGATGCGTTCCACGTTTATTCGCCCGCGGCGCCCGAGGCATCGGCAGCACTGCGTTTACGCTTGGTGCCACTACGACGACGCTTCTTCGGCCCAGCGCCTTCAGCATCACCCTTGCTGCCGAGGTCGCGAATCATGTCGCGGCGCTGGCTGTCATTGGCATCCTGATAGTCGGTCCACCATTCGCCGAGGCCGTCGGTCTGTTCACCGGCGCTTTCGCGCAGCAGCAGGAAATCGTAGCCGGCGCGGAAGCGTGGGTTGTCCAGCAGCAGGTCGGCGCGCTTGCCGCTGCGGCGGGGCAGGCGTTCCTGCATGTCCCAGATCTCGCGGATCGGCAGGGTGAAACGTTTCGGGATAGCGATGCGCTGGCACTGTTCGGCGATCAGCTCGTGAGCGGCTTCCTGCATGGCCGGGATCGGCGGCATGCCACGGTCCTGCAGGCGCAGTACGCGCTTGGGCAGGGCCGGCCACAACAGGGCGGCAAACAGGAACGCCGGTGTTACCGGTTTGTTCTGCTTGATGCGCAGGTCGGTGTTGATCAACGCTTCGCTGATCAGCGTGTGGGTATAGGTCGGGTTGTGTTCCAGTGCTTCGGCGCTGGCCGGGAACAGTGGGTCGAACAATTGCAGGTCGACCAGCATTTCGAAGGTGTCGGCGGCGTAGCCCGAGAGGAACAGCTTGAGCACTTCTTCGAACAGGCGCGCGGACGGGATTTCCTGCAGCATAGGTGCCAGCTCGCGTATCGGTGCGGCGGTGTGTTTCTCGATACCGAAGTTGAGCTTGGCGGCGAAGCGCACGGCCCGCAGCATGCGTACCGGGTCTTCCTGATAGCGCTGCGTGGGGTCGCCGATCAGGCGGATCAGGTTATTGCGGATGTCGTGTACGCCATTGGCGTAATCGAGGATGCGTTCGCTGACCGGATCGTAATAGAGGGCATTGATGGTGAAGTCGCGGCGCTGCGCGTCCTCTTCCAGGGTGCCGTAGACATTGTCGCGCAGGATGCGCCCGCTCTCGTTGCGGGAAGACTGATTAGTGTCTTCCTCTTCATCGTTTTGCGGGTGGCCGGCACGGAAGGTCGCGACCTCGATGATTTCGCGACCAAAGTGGATATGCACCAGCTTGAAGCGGCGGCCGATGATTCGCGCATTGCGAAATTCGGCACGCACTTGCTCAGGCGTGGCGCTGGTGGCGACGTCGAAATCCTTCGGCGTGATATTGAGCAGCATGTCGCGTACACAACCGCCCACCAGATAAGCCTGGTAACCGGCGTTCTGCAAACGTTCGACGATATTCACCGCATAACGGCTGAACTGGGCGCGTTGCAGCGAATGCTGGCTGCTGTTGAGCACTTCAGGCGTGCTGCGTTTGTGTTGCGTACGACGCAAGGGAGAACGGAATGACTGGAACAACTTCTTCAGCATGGGATGCACTGTTTGAAGGAATGTTCGGCCATAACGAAGAATGACCGCATGATGGGCCGGGATTCTAGCATTTAGTCAGGGGATGGTGTAGGAACAAGCTACAGGCATTGCGCCATAAGCGTTTGAACGTCAAATTCCAGAAACTACAAGGGGAGCCGAAGCTCCCCCAGAAGTAGTTGCGTGCTCTATTTTTATTATTGGTTTCGGGCTTCTTGTTTTTGTTGATCGCCCTCGCCATGAAGCTTCACCTTCATGACACTCCCAATCGGGAGTCAAGAGCAAACGGATTGCTTTGGTCGCTGTGTTGCTGATCTACGATCCAACCAGTTCAGGCTCTGCCTTAGGGCAGTTTTTGTTGTTCTCGGCCTGGTTGCGGGGCAAGCCCCAAATGCAACGCCTCTCCAAAAGAATCAGTTAGCTGCGCCTCCGCCGTGTTGTTTTTGTTATGCGTGAGTCGATTCGTCTTATTTTTATTGTCTTGTACAAAGCTTGTTATTGTTTTTGTACTAAGCATATAGCAGGGTGCGTGCCAACTTTTTCGCCGCCCAGCAAAACCGGGGGGTTGAGGTCGTTTTGGGTTTTTGACGGGCCAAAAAAAGCCGGGGCTTCGTTACCGTAAGCCCCGGCTTTTGTTACGTGACAAATCAGCGGTAACAGTTTTTTCACATCGGTGGGTGTTACCTGTGGGGGCGCACCCTCAGCTTTCGCTGGCCACACCGGTCTTGCGCCGTGGAATGCCCAGGCGCTGGCGCCGTTCCCACAGGCACTTACGGCTCACGCCCAGTTTGCGTGCCAGCTCGGTCTCGGTCATGTGGTCCTGATGCTCAAGGACGAAATGCTGGAAGTAGTCTTCCAGTGACAAATCTTCCGTTGGCTCATGGCTGGTATTGCTACCGCCGCCCTGTGTCGGGGCCAGGCCGATGAAGTCGTCATCCTCCAAGTCACTGAGTTCAATATCGATACCCAGCAGCTCGGCGGAAATTTCCGGGCTTTCCGACAGGATCACCGCACGTTCGACCGCATTCTCCAGCTCCCGCACGTTACCCGGCCACGAGTAATGCCGAATCGCTTGCTCGGCGTCCGGCGCGAACTTCAGGTCGGTACGGTTGATGCGCGCACTTTGGCGCAGCAGGAACGCGCTGGCGATCTCATTGACGTCGGCGCCGCGCTCACGCAGGGCCGGCAATTTGAGCGCGATCACGTGCAGGCGGTAATACAAGTCTTCACGGAACTGACCGATCTTGGCCAGGCTCTTCAGGTCGCGGTGGGTGGCTGCGATCAGGCGTACATCAACCTTCTGCGATTGCACCGAGCCTACACGGCGAATCTCACCTTCCTGCAGCACACGCAGCAGTCGCGCTTGGGCTTCCAGCGGCAACTCGCCGATTTCATCAAGGAACAGCGTACCGCCGTCCGCCGCTTCCACCAGGCCCGCACGCCCGGCACTGGCGCCGGTAAATGCGCCTTTCTCGTGGCCGAACAGTTCGGACTCGATCAGGGATTCGGGGATCGCTGCACAGTTCACCGAAATCATCGGCGCCTTGGCGCGCTTGGACAGGTTGTGCAGGGCACGGGCCACCAGTTCTTTGCCGGTGCCTGACTCGCCCTGGATCAATACATTGGAGTCGGTCGGCGCGACTTTACGGATCTTGCTGTACAGGTCCTGCATCGGTGGGCAGGAGCCAATGATGCCGATCTCGCCGTTGCTGTTGTCGACGCCCGGTTTGTCGGCGCCGTTGGTCGCTTTGCCGGCGGGGCGTTGTTCGGCAGGCGCGCTGCTGGCTGACTGGCGGTCACGCAGGATGCGGGCCACGGCCTGGAGCATTTCATCGTGGTCAAACGGCTTGGCGATGTAGTCCACCGCGCCCATCTTCATGGAATCAACCGCCGAGCGCAGGCTGGCGTAGCTGGTCATGATCAGCACCGGAGTGCCCTGGCCAAGCTTGATCAACTCGGTGCCCGGCGCGCCCGGCAGGCGCAGGTCACTGACAATCAGGTCGAACGTGGGGATGCTGAAACGCTCTTGTGCTTCCTGCACCGAGCCGGCTTCGCTGACTTGGTACTGATTACGTTCAAGCAGGCGACGCAAGGCAGAGCGGATAATTGTTTCGTCTTCGACGATCAAAATGTGCGGCATTGATTCAATTCTCTCGACGGTCTCAGTTCACAGCGGACGTCGCTTCGACATGACGCGGCAAGGTCACCCGAATACGGGTGCCGCGTTGGCTTTCGGTGTCAGCCGGGCTGTCGATGGTGATTTGTCCATAATGCTCTTCAACGATGGAATAGACCAGTGCAAGGCCCAGACCGGTACCTTCACCTGGGTCCTTGGTAGTGAAGAAGGGTTCGAACAATCGGTCCATGATGTTCTGTGGAATGCCGCTGCCTTCATCTTCGACGATCAGATCGACGGTATGTTCGAAAGCCTCGGTCTTGACGCGTACCGCACCACCGGCAGGGGTTGCATCGCGGGCGTTGGACAGCAGGTTGATCAGCACTTGCGCCAGGCGTTGTGAGTCGCCGTCGACCCAATGGTCGGGGTCGCACAAGTTGAAAAACTGTACTTCGAAATTGCGCCGGTTCAAGGCGAGCAGCCCAATGGCGTCCTGGGCCACTTCGGCCAGGCACACCGCCTCATCCAGATTCTGATGGCCGCCGGCATGGGCGAAGCTCATCAGCGACTGCACGATGCGCGAGACGCGCTTGGTCTGTTCGAGGATCTGCCCGCTGATTTCGATGATTTCGCCGTCCTCCTCACGCTCTTCCCGCAGGTTTTGCGCGAGGCAGGCGATACCGGTGATCGGGTTGCCGATTTCGTGGGCCACGCCCGCTGCCAGGCGACCAATGCTGGCCAGGCGCTCGGAGTGCACCAGCTTGTCTTCCAGCATCTGGGTTTCAGTCAGGTCTTCGACCAGCAGCACCAGGCCGCTGTTACCGGGTGCCAGCGGTTCATCGATCGCGGCTTTGTGCAGGTTGAGCCAGCGCGTCTGGCCGTCGAGCGCCAGGTGCTGCTTGTGCAAATGCTCGTCGGGCAAATTGATAAAGCCCTGGAGCAGTTCTTTCCACGGATCGCCCAGGGTATTCAGGCGCGAGCCCACCACCCGTTGCGCAGCGATGCCGGTGAGTTCTTCCATGGCCTTGTTCCACATCAGGATCTCCTGATCCTTGGCCAGCGAACACACGCCCATCGGCAGTTCCTGCAGGGTCTGGCGGTGGTAGCGGCGCAAGGCGTCGAGTTCGGCCGCCAGGCCGGTGAGGCGTGAGTGGTAATCCTCCAGCCGGCTTTCGATGAAATGGATGTCCTCTGTCACGTAGTTTTCGCCGCCGGCCTTGTAGGGCAGAAAGGTTTCCACCATGTCCTGGGACACGCTGGGGCCCATCAGGCCGGACAGGTTGGCTTCGATGCGGTCACGCAGACGACGCAGCGCGTACGGGCGGCGCTCGTCAAAGGGCAGGTACAGGTCGCGCAGCGCCTGCTCGACTTCCTTCTGAGCCGCCTTGGCGCCGAGGGGCTTGGCCAGTTGCGTGGCGAACTCCTGGGGCGAGGCCGCGTGCAGCTCGCGGCGTTGCGGGCGACGCACGTTATCCACCGCGCACGCCTCGGCGGCGCTGGTCTCTTCCGGGCTGGCATTGGTGAACAGCGAGATCAGGGTGAACATCAGTACGTTGGCGGCCAGCGAGGCAATCGCCGCCATGTGCCAACTGGTGTCGTCCAGCACGTAGATCATGTTCAGCAGCGGAATGTAGAAACCCTGCAGGTTACCGACCAATGGCAGCAGCATCGTGACGATCCATACCAGGATCCCGGCCAGCAGCCCGGCGATAAAGCCACGGCGATTGGCGGTCGGCCAGTACAGCACCGACAGCACCCCCGGCAGGAATTGCAAGGTGGCGACAAATGCGACGATGCCCAGGTTGGCCAGGTCTTGCCCGGCGCCGAGCAACAGGTAGAACCCGTAGCCGGCCATGATGATTGCGACGATCAGCGCGCGGCGTGTCCATTTCAGCCAGCGGTAGATATTGCCCTCGGCGGGCGGCTGGTACAGCGGCAGCACCAGGTGATTGAGGGCCATGCCCGAAAGGGCCAGCGTCGTGACGATAATCAGCCCGCTGGCAGCAGACAAACCGCCGACGTAAGCCAGCAGCGCCAACGCCGGGCTATTGGCGGCGATACCGATACCCAGGGTGAAATACTCGGGGTTGGTGGTGGCTCCCAGTTTCAGGCCGGCCCACAGGATCAGCGGCACCGCGAGGCTCATCAACAGCAGGAACAGCGGCAAGCCCCAGCTGGCGCTGACCAGCGAGCGCGGGTTGAGGTTCTCGGTGAAGGTCATGTGGTACATGTGCGGCATGACGATCGCCGAGGCGAAGAACACCAGCAACAGCGTGCGCCACGGGCCTTCCTGCAACGGGGTGTGCAGGGCGGCGAGGGCGGTCTGGTTTTGCAACAGCCACAGTTCCAGCTGTTGCGGGCCGTCGAATACGCCATAGAGTGCGTAGAGGCCGACGCCGCCGATGGCGATCAGCTTGATCACCGATTCGAACGCGATCGCAAATACCAGCCCTTCGTGTTTCTCGCGGGTGGCGATGTGGCGTGAGCCGAAGAAAATCGTAAACAGGCTGATCAGCGCGCAGAAGGCCAGGGCGACCCGGTGTTGCACCGGCTCGCGGGTGAGAATGCTGATGGAGTCGGCCACCGCCTGGATTTGCAGGGCCAGCAAGGGCAGCACGCCGATCAGCATGAATACCGTGGTCAATGCCCCGGCCCACGTGCTGCGGAAGCGGAAGGCGAACAGGTCGGCCAGGGACGACAGCTGATAGGTGCGAGTAATTTTCAGGATCGGGTACAGCAGCACCGGTGCCAGCAGGAACGCGCCGGACACACCCAGGTAACTGGAGAGAAAGCCGTAGCCGTATTGATAGGCCAGGCCAACGGTGCCATAGAAGGCCCAGGCGCTGGCGTACACGCCGAGGGACAAGGTGTAGGTCAACGGATGGCGAATGATCGCCCGCGGAATCATTCCGCGCTCACTGATCCAGGCGACGCCGAACAGTGCTGCCAGGTAGGCGGCGCTGATCAGCAGCATCTGGGTGAGGCTAAAGCTCATCGGCATCTTTTTGGCTCTGCAGGATGAAGGTCACGACGATCAGGATCAGCCACAGCAGATAGGGGCGATACCAGGCGCCCGTGGCGTCGATCCACCAATCCATGATGGCGGGGGAAAACAGGTAGATCCCGACGACCAGCAGCAGGACCAATCGATAGATGTACATGTTGGCCTCTGATTAAAAAACTGCGGCGATGGTAACGGATGGCTGGCAGGCTGCAAGCGCCTTCAGCTTAATTGCGCTTCGGCCAGCGTCAGTGTGCGCGGGATCTTGCTGGCATCCCAGTGCGCAATGCCCCAATCCAGCAACTCCCGTGGGCTGGCGTGAAGCAGTTCGTCGCCAGGCTGCTGGCCAAGGGCGCGCAGGGCTCTCAATAGCAACGGCGTGGCCTGGTCGGGATTCAGCGGCGGGGAGCGATAGGATTTGCCCAGCTTGTTACCGTCCGGCTGGACGATCAACGGTACGTGCAGATAGCGCGGTTGGCGCAGGCCCAGTAACTCTTGCAGGTACAACTGGCGTGGCGTGGAGTCGAGCAGGTCGGCGCCGCGCACGATATCGGTAACCCCTTGCCAGGCGTCGTCGAGCACCACCGCCAGTTGGTAGGCGTAGAGGCCATCGCGGCGACGGATGACGAAGTCGCCGACATCACGGCCAAGGTGTTGCCGGAACTCTCCCTGTACACGGTCAGTAAAGTGGTACTCCAGCTCGGGAACACGCAGGCGGATGGCGGCGTCCTGCTGGTCGTGACCGGCATTTCGGCACAGGCCTGGGTAAATCCCGTCGTAGGGCTCCAATTGTTTACGTGAACAGGTGCAGGCGTAGGCCAGGCCGTGGTTGAACATATCGTTCAGTACTTTGGCGTAGGCGTCATGCCGCTCGCTTTGTCGGACCCGTTCGCCATCCCACTCAAAGCCGTAGCTCTCCAGGGCGTGCAGGATTGCCGCCTGGGCGCCGGGCTCTTCACGGGGAGGGTCGAGGTCTTCCATGCGCATCAGCCAGCGGCCTTGATTGGCGCGGGCGTCGAGGTAGGAGGCGAGGGCGGCGACCAGGGAACCAAAGTGCAAATGGCCGCTGGGCGTGGGGGCGAAACGCCCGATATAGGTAGAGGCAGTCATGGGCCGGATACTACTGGAAAATCGGTAAATCCCAGAAACAAAAATGGGGCGTTTGCACGCCCCATTCGTTCAGCTCGGCTTGATTACTTGCCGACCTGTTTTTCCTTGATTTCAGCCAAGGTCTTGCAGTCTACGCACAGGTCCGCAGTAGGGCGGGCTTCCAGGCGACGAATACCGATCTCGACGCCGCAGGATTCGCACCAGCCGTATTCTTCGTCTTCGATCAGTTGCAATGTCTTGTCGATTTTCTTGATCAGCTTGCGCTCGCGATCACGGGCGCGCAGTTCGAGGGCGAATTCTTCTTCCTGGCTGGCACGGTCTGCCGGGTCCGGGAAGTTGGCTGCTTCGTCCTTCATATGGTCAACCGTGCGGTCGACTTCCTGCATCAAGTCCTGCTTCCACTGCTTCAGGATTTTGGAGAAGTGCTCGCGCATGGGCTTGCCCATGTATTCCTCACCCTTCGATTCAACGTAGGGTTGGAAGCCGCTGATGTTCTGCTTTGCTTGGGTGGACATGAATAGACCGCCTCTCACTCTTCTAATCCATTGCGCAGGATTGCAACTTCACCGACACCTGCCGGCCCTGCGGCTGCAAGCGGGCGAACTTACCAGATAGATTCAGGGTGCGCCACTCCCGGTTGTCGAGGCCCGTCACGCAGGGGTTGCAAACTGCAGTCGCCCGTTGTTGCTGGGTATGTATCGTCTCGAATGTTGATTTTAGTCGTTTTGCAAGCGCTTGCCGGGTTCATCTTGGACGGCCAGGCAGGCAATAGAGCATGTTTTACCGCGAGGGTTCGGTAGAATCCTGATTTTGTCCTCACCGTTGAAGGAAGGCTAATGGCTCAGCCCTACAGTGCGCGCAGTCGCGCCATCGAACCTTTTCATGTCATGGCGTTGCTGGCGCGAGCCAATGAGCTGCAAGCGGCGGGCCATGATGTGATCCACCTGGAAATCGGCGAGCCTGATTTCACCACCGCCGAGCCGATAATCCAGGCCGGCCAGGCGGCGTTGGCCAATGGCAAAACCCGTTATACCGCGGCTCGTGGCCTGCCGGAATTGCGTGAAGCCATCAGCGGTTTCTACCAGCAACGCTACGGATTGAACGTAGATCCCGAACGTATTCTGATCACCCCTGGTGGCTCCGGCGCATTGTTGTTGGCCAGCAGCCTGCTGGTGGATCCAGGCAAGCATTGGCTGCTGGCAGACCCGGGTTACCCGTGTAACCGGCACTTCCTGCGACTGGTGGAAGGCGCCGCGCAACTGGTGCCGGTGGGCCCTGAAGTGCGTTATCAACTGACCGCTGACCTTGTAGCCAAGCACTGGGGTCAGGACAGCGTAGGCGCTTTGGTTGCCTCTCCAGCGAATCCCACCGGTACGATCCTCACGCGCGATGAATTAGCCGGGCTTTCCGACGCAATCAAGGTGCGTAACGGCCATCTGGTGGTGGATGAGATCTATCACGGCCTGACCTACGGCACGGACGCCGCCAGCGTGCTGGAGGTCGACGATGAGGCCTTCGTCCTGAATAGTTTTTCGAAGTATTTCGGCATGACCGGCTGGCGCCTGGGGTGGCTGGTCGCCCCGCCCGCTGCGGTCGGCGAACTGGAGAAGCTGGCGCAAAACCTCTATATCAGCGCGCCCAGCATGGCCCAGTATGCGGCGCTCGCCTGCTTTACCCCGCAAACCCTGAGCATCCTGGAGGAGCGCCGTGCCGAATTTGGCCGTCGTCGCGACTTCCTGTTGCCCGCCTTGCGCGAGTTGGGCTTCGGGATTGCCGTAGAACCGGAAGGGGCGTTCTATTTGTATGCCGATATCAGTGCGTTCGGCGGAGATGCCTTCGCGTTTTGTCGCCATTTCCTCGAAACCGAGCATGTTGCATTTACACCCGGTCTGGATTTTGGTCGCTATCAAGCGGGCCATCATGTGCGCTTTGCCTACACGCAAAACCTTGATCGACTACAGGAGGCGGTGGAACGAATCCAGCGTGGCCTACGGAGCTGGCAAGGCTGATGCGCTTTTATCCTCCCCTCGAAGAAGGCCGACTGATTCGCCGCTATAAGCGCTTTCTCACCGATATCGAAACCGTTACCGGCGAGTTGTTGACTATTCACTGCCCAAACACCGGTTCGATGCTCAATTGCATGGTGGAGGGCGGGCAGGTCTGGTTCAGTCGCTCCAATGACCCTAAGCGCAAGTTGCCCGGCACCTGGGAAATTGCCGAAACGCCCCAAGGCCGCTTGGCGTGCGTTAACACGGCGCGCGCCAACCAGTTGGTCGAGGAGGCTTTAGGCGCTGGTGTGATCACCGAACTCAACGGTTTCACCGCGTTGAAGCGTGAGGTGCCTTACGGCCAGGAGAAAAGCCGTATCGACTTTCGCCTGGAATATCCACACGGCGCGGCTTATGTAGAAGTCAAAAGCGTCACGTTGGGGTTTGATGGCACCAGGGTTGCCGCCTTCCCCGATGCAGTGACCCAACGTGGTGCCAAGCACCTGCGGGAGTTGGCGCATCTGGCGCGTGAAGGGGTGCGGGCGGTGCAGTTGTATTGCGTCAACCTTTCGGGGATTGACGCTGTGCGCCCAGCGCTGGAAATCGATGCCGCTTATGGTGCGGCCTTGCGCGAGGCTAAAGCTGCCGGGGTAGAAGTGTTGGCGTATGGGGTGCGCGTGACGTCCGAGGAGATTTGCGTGGATCGTCGATTAGACGTGCTGCTCGACTAGAGCTCCACCCACAGGCCCTGCTCGTCTTCGCGACCGCGCAGGGTCTTGAGGCTTTTACCTGCGCATGGGCCGGCAATGCACTCGCCGCTTTCGATCAGGAACAGCGCGCCGTGGGTGGCGCACTGGATCAGGCTGGCGCTGTCGTCAAGGAACTGATCGGGTTGCCATTCCAACGGGATGCCGCGATGGGGGCAGCGGTTGATATAGAAGTAGGCAATGCCGTCCCGGCGAACCGCCAGCAACGGGGTGCCATCAATCGTAAAACCGAGGCTGCTGTTGGGCGCGAGCGTGTCCGAGAGGCAGAGAAACTTCATTTCAATCCTTAAGTGCCTTGACGTTCAAATGCAAACAATTATCAAATGCCGGCTTCGCCCGTTAGCTGACTGGGTGCTCAGTTCGATGCCCGGCAGGGGTTATCTGTCACATCGATGAGTGCTCGAAAGGCCCTGCCCTTGGAAGGAAACCCTGTTATGCGCCTGAGTGCCAGCGCTATTGCGCTTGTTGTCGGACTGCTGGTCAACCCTGGGGCGCAAGCCTCTGAACTGCCACAACGTTGGGTGAGTGCCGGTGGGGCGCTGTCGGAATGGGTCTCGGCGTTGGGCGGTGAGCCGAAGTTGGTTGGCGTGGATACCACCAGTCAGCATCCTGAATCGCTCAAGGCGTTACCAACTATTGGCTATCAGCGGCAATTGTCGGCCGAAGGCATTCTCAGCCTGCGCCCACAGGTGCTGGTGGGTACTGAAGAGATGGGGCCGCCGCCGGTGCTGGCGCAGATTCGCAGCGCGGGGGTCCAGGTGGAGATGTTCTCGGCGCAGCCGGATTTACCGACCTTGAAGGGTAATCTTCAGCACTTGGGTAAGTTGCTGGGAGATGAGGCTAAGGCCAGTGAATTGTTTGCCGGATATGAACAGGCGCTTGATCAGCAGAAAAACTGGGTCGCCAAGGCGCGGGCCTCGCAGAAGGCACCTGGCGTGTTGCTGCTGATCGGTCATGCTGGCGGCAAGCCGCTGATTGCCGGTAAGGACACGGCGGGCGATTGGGTGTTGCAGCAGGCGGGCGGGCATAACCTGGCCACGCACAGCGGTTACAAGCCGTTTTCGGTGGAGTCGTTGGCAGGGCTGAGCCCGGATGTGCTGGTGTTTGCCGACCGCGCCCTTACGGGGGACGCGGCGCGCGCGGCGTTGTTCAAGGAGAATCCGATCCTGGCTTCGACGCCGGCGGCCAAGGGTGGCCGCGTGTTCGAGCTTGACCCGACCCTGCTGGTTGGCGGGCTCGGGCCTCGTCTGCCGCAAAGTCTTGTGAAACTATCGGCCGGCTTTTTTCCGCCACAGGCTAAATCCACCCCATGACCACTTTGGTTAAACCGAAAACGCTGTTCATCGGCCTGGCGCTGTTATGCCTGTTGGCGACCTGGCTCTCGTTGGCATTGGGGCCGGTGAGCTTGCCGTTGCTGGATACGCTCAAGGCGGCATTGCGCCTGATGGGCGTGCCGATAGAGGCGCAAGGCCTGGAACAGGCTGAGTTGATCCTGGGGCAGATTCGTTTACCGCGTACGTTGCTCGGTTTGGCGGTTGGCGGCGTATTGGCGTTGTCGGGCGTGGCCATGCAAGGGTTGTTTCGCAACCCGTTGGCCGATCCGGGGTTGGTCGGGGTTTCCAGCGGGGCGGCATTGGGGGCGGCAATTGCGATTGTCGGCGGTTCGTTTTTCGGCGGGTTGCCGGATGCATTCGGGCCTTATCTGCTGTCGCTATGCGCGTTTCTTGGCGGACTGGGCGTGACTGCGCTGGTCTACCGACTGGGGCGTCGTAACGGTCAGACCAATGTGGCGACGATGCTGCTCGCCGGCATTGCCCTCACTGCACTGGCAAGCTCGGCGGTGGGTCTGTTCACCTACCTGGCGGACGACACCACCCTGCGTACCTTGACGTTCTGGAACCTTGGCAGTCTCAACGGCGCGAGCTATTCGCGGTTATGGCCCTTATTGCTGGTCAGTGCCGGTGTGGCGCTCTGGTTGCCGCGCCGGGCCAAGGCGCTGAATGCGCTGTTGCTCGGCGAGTCCGAGGCCAGTCACCTGGGGATTGATGTTGAAGGGCTCAAGCGCGAGTTGGTGTTCTGTACCGCATTAGGTGTAGGCGCTGCGGTGGCGGCGGCGGGCATGATTGGTTTTGTCGGGCTGGTGGTGCCGCATCTGGTCAGGTTGCTGGCTGGGCCTGATCACCGCGTGCTGTTGCCGGCTTCGATATTGGCGGGCGCGAGTTTGTTGCTGTTTGCCGATTTGGTCGCGCGACTGGCCTTGGCGCCGGCTGAATTGCCGATTGGTATCGTGACTGCGTTTATTGGTGCGCCGTTTTTTCTTTACCTGTTGTTACGGGGGCGTGCCTGATGCTGCATGTTGAAGACCTACAGATCCGGCGTGGCCGCAAGGTCGTGCTGGCGGAGGTCACCCTGGAGCTGCTGCCGGGTGAAGTGCTCGGTGTGCTGGGCCCCAATGGTGCGGGTAAGAGTACGTTGCTGGGCGCGTTGTGCGGTGAGTTACATCCCGATCAGGGCAAGGTGTGGCTGGGGCAGCAGGCGTTGAAAGACTGGAGCGGTCCGCAGCGCGCGCAGCGGCTGGCGGTGTTGCCACAAACCTCGACCCTGGACTTCGCGTTCCGTGTCGAAGAGGTGGTCGGCATGGGCCGTTTGCCCCATCAGACGGGGCGCGTGCGCGATGATGAAATTATCCACGCAGCCTTGCAGGCGGCGGATGTCGCACACTTGAGTGGTCGCAGTTACTTGGCGCTTTCTGGTGGCGAGCGTCAACGTGTGCACTTGGCGCGGGTGCTGGCGCAACTATGGCCTGGTGAGGCGGGGCAGACGTTGCTGCTGGATGAACCGACATCGATGCTGGATCCCCTGCATCAACACACGACCCTGCAAGCGATTCGCACCTTTGCCGATCGTGGTGCGGCGGTGCTGGTGATCCTCCATGACCTGAACCTGGCAGCGCGCTACTGTGATCGCATTTTGCTGCTGGAGCAGGGCCGTCCCCACGCGTTGGATACACCGGCGCAGGTGCTGCGGCCCGAGCCGCTTAAGGCGGTGTTTGGTTTGGACGTATTGGTACAGCCGCACCCGGAGCGTGGGCATCCGTTAATCATTGCACGCTGAGGTGTGCTTTTTCACAGGCAAAAAAAGACCCGGCAAAAGCCGGGTCAAATAACCGTGATTAGCCTGATGAGGAGATAATCTGAGAGTCCGAACCAATGGTCTTTCAGTTATCGGCTGATCTCGCGACCAGTTGTGATAATCATAACGATTCTCATTTGAGAGTCAACAATTGTTTTTGAACGATCTCCGGTTTTCCTCAAACGCCCGTTCGAAGTGTCCATGAACATTGGGTCTTGCAGGACGATCTAATTCTTCTGGCGCGTTGAAATAGCATCCAGTTGGCGGTTCAACGCTTCCTTGCGCTCGACTGGAATGTCGTTCCAGTGCACGTCCATCAGTGCCCCTTCGATCGCATAAAGCAAAACTTTTGATGCGCGGAACCCACGAGTCCTTACGGCTCGATACGCATCGACCGCCCCCAGGCGACGCAAGTCGGATGCACTGTGGATGCCCACCGCATGCAGCCACTGCGCTGACGTCTTGCCGAGGTTTTTCAGGTGTTGCAGCTCATCGTTCATCAAGCCTCCTTGCGACGGCCGAATGGTGCGGTGGGTATCGTGACCAGGCAAGCCTGAACAGGAGTGTAGCGCTCAGTAGGAAAAGCGTAGTTCTTTGGTCCGAAACGGCCCAAAAGCTTATAAGAATGACGCGGGGATTTTGACGGCGGGGCTGGGGTGAAGCGCCCGCTACGCGTTGCGCGTAGGCGGGCTTGGGTCGAGTGTTACTTGGTGCGGTAGCGCAGGCGTGTGCCGAAATTGACCGACATGAGGATCTCATCGGCAGTCAATTCAGGCGGGAAGTAGGTGCCCGAAATCTGCGCATGGGCGAGGCTGGCGCCTTCCAGCGAGCAGTCGCGCAAATCCAGGCCGCGCAAGTCGGCGGAGCGAAAATACGCGTCGGTGAAGTCCACGCCGGTGGCGTTCAGGTCGCGCAAGTCCAGCCCACGGAAGTCGCCGCCGCGCATGTCGATAATGCCGTCTGCTGGGCGTGCCTGATTGAAGCCACGAATATCGTCTTTATGCAGGAGTGCGTAGAGCGGTGTATCTAGAAGCTTGGGCTGACTCATGAAAACGACTCCTGTTGGATTTATGACGCCATTATAGTGCCACTATTTCTTGGGCGTGCGTCCAAAGTAGATGACACGCCCAAGAAATTTTTCTTACAGGCCTGGCAGGCGCTGGCGAATTTGTGCGACCAACGCATCGAGGGTCCCGCTTTGATTGGTCTCGACGCGTTTACTCAGTAACAGTTCTTCGGCAGTCAATGGGTCGCGGTTGGCCTGCTGTTCTTCGATAACGGTCAGCGTCGCGTCGGACGGATCGTTTTTGTCGGCCTGACGTTGTGCCAGCCAACTGGTGATAACGGCTTGTGGCGCGTTGCAGTCCAGGATCAGGAACGGCGCACCGGTGGCTTCGGCAACCTTGGCCGCTGCGTCGCGTTGTTCGCGTTTCAGGAAGGTGGCGTCCAGTACTACCGGGAAGCCGGCGCGCAGCACGGTATCAGCGATCTCATTCAAGCGCGCGTAGGTCTTGGCGCTGGCGTCGGATGCATAGATACCGGCCTGTGGCGTGTTTTCGACCTGCTGTTCGCCGAACATGCGCTTGCGCTCCACGTCCGAGCGCAGGCGTACAGCGCCCAATGCTTCCACCAGGCGCATGGCAACGTGGCTTTTGCCGACTGCCGAGACACCGTGGGTAATTGCCAGGAAACGCGATGGAATGGTGCTGTAGCTTTCCGCCAGGTTGGCGTAGTTGCGGTATTGGCGCAGGGTCGTGGCGCGTTGCACCGGGCTTGCTTCGCTCGGCATGCTGAACAGCGCCACCTTGGCACGTACCAGGGCGCGGTAGGCTTTGTAGAAGTTCAGCACTTCAAGGCCCTGATAATCACCGGTCAGTTCCAGGTACTGGCTGATAAAACGGCGAGCCAGGGACTTGAGGCCGCGGTCTTCCAGGTCCATGGCCAGGAAAGCGGTGTCGGCGTACACATCGGTGAAGCGAAACGGTTCGTTGAACTCGATACAGTCGAAGATCACAACGTTGCCGTCGATCAAGGTGGCATTGCCGAGGTGGATGTCACCGTGGCACTCGCGGGTGAAACCGTCGAGCTTACGCTGTGCCAGCAGCGGTTTCAGGCGCTCGAAACTGCTTTCGGCCCAGGCTTGCAGGGCTTCCAGTTGAGTCAGGTCGGCCTTGTCGCTGAGGAATGGACGGATCTGCTCGAAGTTCTGCCGTACCGGCGCCATCACTTCGTCCGGGGTGCCGGCTGCGTGGTCTTGCGGCACTTTTGGTGCGGTGAGGTGAAAGTGCGCGATCTGCCTGGCCATTTCATCAATGTGCGTGGCGGTCAGTTCGCCATTGGCTTGCAGGGTGCTGAGCAGTTGGCTTTGCGGGAACTGACGCATCTTCAGTGCGTATTCGATCACCGGGCCGTCGCCACCCAATTGCGGGGCTTCGGCAGTGCCAGTAATCGGCAACACTTCCAGATACAGATCTGTTGTCAGGCGTTGGTTGAGGCGCAGTTCTTCGTTGCAGAAGTGCCCGCGTTTCTCCAGGTCGGTGAAGTCCAGGAACCCGAAGTTCATCGGTTTCTTCAACTTATAGGCGTAGGGGCCGGTCAATACGACCCAAGAAATATGCGTTTCGATGACCTGGAACGCTTCAACCGGATGAGGGTACAAGGCCGGATTTTGCAGGGCTGCGATCAGTGACTGGCTCACGGGCGATCCTTCAGAGTCGGGGGGAAATCATGGCGCGCATTATGGCTGCTACGGGCGGTCATGCAAACCGCTGTCCGGCTCATGTTGATCATCAATAAAGTGCGTATAATCCGCCGCCATGACTCGAACCCGATCTCCCCGTTCCCGTAAAAAACCCCCTTCCCGCGGCCTGCGCCCGTGGCTTGGCTGGGCGCTCAAGCTCGGCCTGGTAGGCCTTGTGGTGCTCGCTGGCTTTGCGGTGTACCTCGATGCTGTGGTCCAGGAAAAGTTCTCCGGCAAGCGCTGGACTATCCCGGCCAAGGTGTATGCACGCCCGCTGGAATTGTTCACTGGCCAGAAGCTGAGCAAGGACGACTTCCTCACCGAACTCGACGCCCTGGGTTATCGACGCGAACCCGTGAGCAATGGTCCGGGGGCCGCTGCGGTCAGCGGCAACACCGTCGACCTCAATACCCGCGGCTTTCAGTTCTATGAAGGGCTGGAGAAAGCCCAGCCTGTGCGCGTGCGCTTCTCCGGCGACTATGTGGCCGAACTGTCCTCCCTCAACGGCTCGAAGTTGCCGGTAGTGCGCCTTGAACCGCTGATGATCGGCGGGATTTATCCGAAGAACCTTGAAGATCGCATCCTGATCAAGCTTGATCAGGTGCCGCCGTATCTACTGGAAACGTTGGTGGCTGTAGAGGACCGTGACTTTTATAGTCACTGGGGCGTTTCGCCGAAGTCGATTGCCCGTGCCATCTGGGTAAATACGTCCGGCGGCAAGATGACCCAGGGCGGCAGTACGCTGACCCAGCAGTTGGTGAAGAACTTCTACCTGACCAACGAGCGCAGCCTGACCCGTAAGCTCACCGAAGCCATGATGGCGATGCTGCTTGAACTGCACTACAGCAAGCAGGAGATCCTTGAGGCGTACCTCAACGAGGTCTTCGTCGGCCAGGATGGCCAGCGCGCGGTGCACGGCTTCGGCTTGGCTAGCCAGTTCTTCTTCGGTCAACCGCTGTCCGAGTTGAAGCTGCATCAAGTGGCCTTGTTGGTGGGCATGGTCAAGGGGCCTTCCTACTACAACCCGCGTCGCAATCCGGAGCGTGCGCTGGAGCGGCGTAACCTGGTGCTCGAGGTGCTTGAACAGCAAGGTGTCGCCACGGCGGAACAAGTTGCTGCGGCGAAGAAAATGCCACTGGGTGTAACAACCCGCGGGAAGCTGGCGGACAGTTCGTTCCCAGGCTTTATCGATCTGGTAAAGCGCCAGTTGCGTGAAGACTATCGCGACGAAGACTTGACCGAAGAAGGCCTGCGGATCTTCACCAGCTTCGACCCGATTCTGCAGATGAAGGCAGAAGCGTCGGTCAACGACACGTTCAAGCGCCTGACGGGCCGTAAGGGCTCCGATGAAGTAGAAGCCGCAATGGTGGTGACCAACCCGGAAACCGGTGAAGTCCAGGCCATGATCGGCAGTCGCCAGGCCAGTTTCGCCGGTTTCAACCGCGCACTGGATGCCGTGCGGCCGATCGGCTCGCTGGTCAAGCCGGCGGTCTATCTGACGGCATTGGAAAAGCCGAGCAAATACACCCTCACCAGTTGGCTGTCGGATGACCCGCTGTCGGTCAAAGGGGGCGACGGCCAGGTTTGGACGCCGCAGAACTTTGATCGCCGCTCCCACGGCACGGTGTTCCTGTATCAGGGTTTGGCCCATTCCTACAACATTTCCACGTCTCGGCTCGGCTTGGAGGTTGGCGTGCCGAATGTCCTCAAGACACTGGCTCGCCTGGGCATCACCCGCGAATTCCCGGCCTTTCCCTCGATTCTTCTGGGTGCTGGCGCCATGACGCCGATTGAAGTGGCGACCATGTACCAGACCCTCGCCAACGGTGGCTTCAACACCCCGATGCGCGGGATCCGCAGTGTACTGACTGCAGAGGGTGAGCCGCTCAAGCGCTATCCGTTCCAGATTCAGCAACGTTTCGATGCGGGCTCCATCTATCTGATCCAGAACGCCATGCAGCGTGTGATGCGTGAAGGTACCGGTAGCTCGGTCTATAAGGTTTTGCCTTCCAACCTGACACTGGCGGGTAAGACCGGTACCAGTAACGACTCGCGTGACAGCTGGTTCGCAGGTTTCGGCCAGGATGTGCTCGCAGTGGTGTGGCTGGGTCGTGACGATAATGGCAAGACGCCGTTTACCGGTGCCACCGGCGCATTGCAGGTCTGGACCAGTTTCATGCGCAAGGCCGACCCGCTGCCGTTGAACATGCCGCAGCCGGATAACATCGTGCAGGCCTGGATTGATCCGCATACCGGCCAGGGCTCCGATGCCAACTGTCCGGGCGCGGTGCAGATGCCGTATATTCGCGGCAGCGAACCACCACCCGGTGCTGCGTGCGGTGGCGGTGCCCCTGCAGATGCGGAATCGGTGATGGATTGGGTCAAGGGCTGGATGAATTAAGCAAAGAGGGTTTCAAGTGAACAAGTGGTGGATTCCAGCTATTACAGCTCTGGCTTTGCTCGGCGGTTGCTCCAGCGTACAGCGCGGCTCTATTCCTGTGGTGGATTCGAGTACAGCTGTCTCCAATAATGACCGGATCTCGGCCAATGGCGGTTTCCGCCAAACCGTGACCAACCGTCCGGCCCAGGCCAAGCCTCAGGCCGTGCCGCAGGATTCGGGTGTGGTCGTGATGGTGCCGGGCGGCGGTGCTGCTACCGCGGCGCCAATCAGTGCCGAACCTTGGACGCCTGGGCCAAGCACCTCAGGGCCGATCGATTCCGCGCCGATGCAGACCGCGCCGATCAACCAGGGCACCTACAACATGCCGTCGACACCGAGTGGCATTCCATCGTCCTCCAGTGCTGGCGGTTTGTCAGCTGACGAGCAATTGGATGGCCCGGTGCTGGCGTTGCTGACCACTGCCCAGCAACAGCAGGCGGGTGGTGACTTGAATGGTGCATCGTCGAGCCTTGAGCGGGCCCAGCGTGTTGCGCCACGTGAACCGCAAGTGCTGTATCGCCTGGCACAAGTTCGTATGGCCCAGGGCGATGCGCCGCAGGCTGAGCAATTTGCCCGTCGTGGCCTGACCCTGGCCAACGGTCGTCCTGATCTGCAAGCCAGTCTGTGGGCCTTGATTGGTGATGCGCGCGCCGCACAAGGTGACGCGGCCGGCGCTGCCCAGGCTCGGCAAAAAGCCAAGGTCAGCCTCTGATGGATGCACGGTTTCCAGCGATTGCCGAACAGTTATTGTTGATCGAGCGCGAATTGCGCGTGCAGGGCTGGTGGGATGAGGTGTCCCCCAGCACCGAGGCGCTCAGCAGCGTCGAGCCGTTTGCGGTCGACACACTGGACTTCCACCAGTGGTTGCAATGGATCTTCCTTGTGCGCATGAAACAGATCCTCGAACAGGACCTGCCGTTGCCCAATGCTTCAGGCATTCTCGAAATGGCCGAGATGGTCTATGCCGATCGGCCGCGAGAGAGTCTTGGCTTGCGTAATGCGCTGAAAAAGTTCGATCAACTGATCGTCGACGCTCGTTAATTGCCTGGCTGCCGGTTTTTCCGGCAGTCTTGCGCACATTTCTACCGCTTGACGACATTCAGGCGAGTTTTATCCCTCCTCAAAGCCCTTTCTTCTACGTTCTCATGCGCTTAGTTGGAAAAAAGCGCAATTATTGCTTGACTTGAGAGGCCTGAAACAGAAGAATCCAAAGTCCGCTGTATCGGGACTGCCAGAAGCAGGCCCGCTCAGCAGATCATGAGGCGCACATCCGCGCCGACCTGTTACACCCGCAACGCGTTACCTCGCGCTGGGTGGGAAAAGCCCGCAACACTTGGGACGATCCCAATACTTGCTCAGTCAGTGCTGACGTAGTCGGCGACCACCGTCGCTCATGCTCTGTTGAGAAGTAAACCTATTAAGACCCGTCGGTTTTCAACGGACGGTATTCTGGCGTTTTAGAGGTGAACAACGTGGAGCTTTTATCTGGCGGTGAGATGCTCGTCCGCTTTTTGCGTGACGAAGGCGTCGACTATATCTACGGGTACCCAGGTGGTGCTCTGCTGCATGTTTACGACGCACTGTTCAAGGAACCGGCTGTTACCCACATCCTGGTTCGCCACGAACAAGCCGCGACCCATATGGCTGACGGTTATGCCCGTGCCACCGGTAAAGCCGGTGTGGTACTGGTAACGTCCGGCCCAGGCGCAACCAATGCCATTACTGGCATCGCGACTGCTTATATGGACTCCATCCCGATGGTGATCATTTCCGGCCAGGTGCCAAGCACCATGGTGGGGACCGATGCGTTCCAGGAAACCGACATGATCGGTATCTCCAGGCCGATCGTGAAACACAGCTTCATGATCAAGCATGCGTCGGAGATCCCGGACGTTATGAAAAAGGCCTTCTACCTCGCGCAGTCCGGTCGCCCGGGCCCTGTCGTGGTCGATATCCCGAAAGACATGACCAACCCGGCTGAGAAGTTCGAATACGTCTTCCCTAAAAAAGCCAAGCTGCGCTCCTACAGCCCGGCTGTTCGCGGGCACTCGGGGCAAATCCGCAAGGCGGCAGAAATGCTCCTGGCAGCCAAGCGGCCTGTGTTGTACTCGGGTGGTGGCGTGATTCTGGGCGGTGGTTCCGCACCGCTGACCGAACTGGCCAAGCTGCTCAACCTGCCGGTAACCAACACCCTGATGGGCCTTGGCGCATTTCCGGGTACGGACCGTCAGTTCGTGGGCATGCTGGGCATGCACGGTAGCTACACCGCCAACCTGACCATGCACCACGCCGATGTGATCCTGGCAGTGGGCGCGCGTTTTGATGACCGTGTGATCAACGGCGCGAGCAAGTTCTGCCCGAATGCCAAGATTATCCATATCGACATCGACCCGGCGTCCATCTCCAAGACCATCAAGGCCGACGTGCCGATCGTAGGTCCGGTTGAAAGTGTACTGACCGAAATGGTCGCTGCACTCAAGGACATCGGGCAGACGCCGAACAAGGAATCCGTTGCCAGCTGGTGGAAGCAGATCGACGAATGGCGTGGTGACCGTGGCCTGTTCCCTTACGACAAGGGCGACGGCAGCATCATCAAGCCACAAACCGTGATCGAGACCCTTTGCGAAGTGACCAAGGGTGACGCCTTTGTGACCTCCGATGTGGGCCAACACCAGATGTTCGCCGCGCAGTACTACAAGTTCGACAAGCCTAACCGCTGGATCAACTCCGGTGGCCTGGGCACGATGGGCTTTGGTTTCCCGGCAGCCATGGGTGTGAAACTGAGTTTCCCGGACTCTGACGTCGCGTGCGTCACCGGTGAAGGCAGCATTCAGATGAATATCCAGGAACTGTCGACGTGCCTGCAGTACGGTCTTCCCGTGAAGATTGTCTGCTTGAACAACGGGGTGCTGGGCATGGTTCGTCAGTGGCAGGACATGAGCTACGGTAGCCGTCACTCCCATTCCTACATGGAATCGTTGCCGGATTTCATCAAGTTGGTTGAAGCCTATGGCCACGTTGGCATTCGCATCACTGATCTGAAAGATCTGAAGCCGAAGATGGAAGAAGCGTTCGCCATGAAGGACCGCCTGGTGTTCCTCGATATTCAGGTGGATACCAGCGAGCACGTCTACCCGATGCAGATCAAAGACGGCTCCATGCGCGATATGTGGCTGAACAAGACGGAGCGTACTTAATCATGCGGCACATTATCTCCCTGCTTCTGGAGAACGAACCCGGCGCTCTGTCTCGTGTTGTCGGCCTGTTTTCGCAACGCAACTACAATATCGAAAGCCTGACCGTGGCACCGACCGAAGACCCGACTTTGTCGCGCCTGACGTTGACCACCGTGGGTCACGATGAGGTGATCGAGCAAATCACCAAGAACCTCAACAAGCTGATCGAAGTGGTCAAGCTGGTCGATCTGTCGGAGAGTGCCCACATCGAGCGCGAGCTGATGTTGGTTAAAGTCAAGGCAACGGGTGCCCAGCGTGCCGAGATCAAGCGCACTACCGATATTTATCGCGGGCAGATCGTTGATGTGAGCGCCAGCGTTTATACCGTTCAACTGACCGGTACGAGCGACAAGCTGGACAGCTTCATCCAGTCGATCGGGACGGCCTCGATTCTGGAAACGGTACGCAGTGGTGTCACCGGGATTGCCCGTGGCGACAAAGTACTCAGCATCTAAACCAAATTAGTGAATGGCCTTACGGCCTGGATATATAGAGGAACCTCATGAAAGTTTATTACGATAAAGATTGTGACCTGTCGATCATCCAGGGCAAGAAAGTCGCCATCATCGGCTACGGCTCCCAGGGTCACGCGCAAGCTTGCAACCTGAAAGACTCCGGCGTTGACGTGACTGTTGGCCTGCGTAAAGGCTCGGCCACCGTTGCCAAAGCCGAAGCCCACGGCCTGAAAGTGACTGACGTTGCTTCCGCCGTTGCTGCTGCCGACCTGGTCATGATCCTGACCCCGGACGAGTTCCAGTCCGCGCTGTACAAGAACGAAATCGAACCGAACATCAAGAAGGGCGCCACCCTGGCCTTCTCCCACGGCTTCGCGATCCACTACAACCAGGTTGTGCCGCGCGCTGACCTCGACGTGATCATGATCGCGCCGAAAGCACCGGGCCACACCGTACGTTCCGAGTTCGTCAAAGGCGGCGGCATCCCTGACCTGATCGCGATCTACCAGGACGCTTCGGGCAACGCCAAGAACGTTGCACTGTCCTACGCCGCAGGCGTTGGTGGTGGTCGTACCGGCATCATCGAAACCACCTTCAAGGACGAGACCGAAACTGACCTGTTCGGCGAGCAAGCCGTTCTGTGCGGCGGTACCGTTGAGCTGGTTAAAGCCGGTTTTGAAACCCTGGTTGAAGCTGGCTACGCGCCGGAAATGGCCTACTTCGAATGCCTGCACGAGCTGAAGTTGATCGTTGACCTCATGTACGAAGGCGGTATCGCCAACATGAACTACTCGATCTCCAACAACGCCGAATACGGCGAGTACGTGACTGGTCCGGAAGTCATCAACGCCGAGTCCCGCCAGGCTATGCGCAACGCCCTGAAACGTATTCAGGATGGCGAGTACGCGAAGATGTTCATCAGCGAAGGTGCTACCGGCTACCCTTCGATGACCGCCAAGCGTCGTAACAACGCTGCTCACGGTATCGAAGTCATCGGCGAGCAACTGCGCTCCATGATGCCGTGGATCGGTGCCAACAAGATCGTCGACAAAGCCAAAAACTAAGTCGTACGTATCAACAAAAAACGCGGCTTAGGCCGCGTTTTTTCGTTTGAGGGGCGGGTTCTGGTATAAAGCTGCATCGTTTGCGGGCGAACACTCGCCGCAAGTATTGGTCGAATTTTTTTCACACCGTTGCAAGGTAAAGTCCATGAGCGAACGTCCCGAAGAGCCAAGCCAGGCTTCTGACGCCGAAAGCCTGCTACCGATCGATGAACATGTCGAAGAAGGGCATGACGCTGAAGGCCGCAAGGTCCGGCATCGTGGCATCTATTTGCTGCCCAATCTGTTCACTACGGCAAACTTGTTTGCCGGGTTCTATTCCATCATCAACTCAATGAGTGCCCAAAGCGCCCTGGCGGCGGGTGATGCGGCGAGCGCCAGCAAGTATTTCGGCTTTGCTGCCATCGCAATCTTCGTGGCCATGGTGCTGGACGGCCTTGATGGTCGCGTGGCGCGCATGACCAACACCCAAAGCGCCTTCGGTGCCGAGTATGACTCACTATCGGACATGGTTGCCTTCGGTGTTGCGCCTGCACTGCTGGCCTTCGCCTGGGCGCTGGGTGATATGGGCAAGGTTGGCTGGATGGTCGCCTTCATCTATGTCGCGGGTGCGGCGTTGCGTCTGGCGCGCTTCAATACCCAGGTGGGTACTGCTGACAAACGTTACTTCATTGGTCTGGCCAGTCCGGCGGCAGCGGGCGTGGTGGCGGGTATCGTCTGGGCGTTCAGTGACTACGGCATCCAGGGTTCGAAAATGTCGTTCCTGGTGGCGTTGATGGTTGCTGCGGCCGGTATGCTGATGGTCAGCAACATCAAGTACAACAGCTTCAAGGAGCTTGATCTCAAAGGACGTGTGCCTTTCGTGGCGATCCTGGCAGTGGTGTTGGTGTTTGCAGTGGTCTTCAGTGACCCTCCTCGGATTCTGCTATTGGCCTTCCTGGTCTACGCCGCTTCGGGGCCGATTCAGTACTTGCTGCATATGCGTCGGGACAAAACGTTGCCTTAATGTAATTTCCCCCATACTCCGCAGTCTATTGGTGCATCAGTTCTCCAATGCTGCGGAGTTGCCATGTTAATCAAATTGCCCAAAGCGTCCGATTGCCAAGAGTCGGATGTCACGCCTGAATCCTTCTATCTTTCTCGCCGTAGCTTGCTCGGTGGTGCGCTTGCCGGCATTGCTGCCAGCAGCTTGCCGCGTTGGGCCGGTGCCGACGAGGTCGCGCGTTATCCCGATGTTGAGCCTGGCAAGGCGCCCAATTGGTTTGCCGAAAAATTGCCGGCAACGAAATGGCAGGCGGTGACGGTCAAGGATGAGTCCATCACCCCGTTCAAGGACGCAACCCACTACAACAACTTCTATGAGTTCGGTACAGACAAGGGTGATCCTGCGAAAAATGCAGGCTCGCTGCAGACCGAGCCCTGGAGTGTGGTGATTGATGGTGAGGTTGCAAAGCCGGGGCGTTATGCCCTTGAAGACTTCATGAAGCCCTATCAATTAGAAGAGCGGATCTATCGTTTGCGCTGTGTCGAGGCGTGGTCGATGGTCATTCCGTGGATGGGTTTTCCGATCTCGGCCTTGCTCAAGCAGGTTGAGCCGACCTCCAAGGCCAAATACATCCGCTTTGAAACCCTCCAGGATGCCAAGAGCATGCCTGGGCAGCGTTCGAGTTTTGGCTTGATCGACTGGCCTTATGTAGAAGGCTTGCGCCTGGATGAAGCGATGAACCCTTTGGCGATTCTTGCCGTTGGCATGTATGGGCGCGAGTTGCCCAATCAGAACGGTGCACCGTTACGTCTGGTCGTGCCTTGGAAGTACGGTTTCAAGAGTGTGAAATCCATCGTGCGTATCAGTCTTGTGAGCGAGCAGCCAAAAACCACTTGGCAGAGTATCGCGGCGGATGAGTATGGCTTCTATGCGAATGTGAACCCTACGGTGGATCATCCCCGCTGGACCCAGGCGCGGGAGCGCCGTCTGCCAAGTGGCCTGTTCAGTCCCAATGTGCGTGAGACGCAGATGTTTAATGGCTACTCGGATGAGGTTGCCTCTTTATATACAGGCCTCGACCTGCGGAAGAACTACTGATGCGTTACCCCGTCTGGCGCATTGGCGTTTTTATAGCTGCGGCAGTGTGGCCACTGTTATGGCTATATGAGGCGTGGAGTTTTGCCTTGGGGCCAGATCCAGGCAAGGTGTTGGTTGATCGGCTTGGCCTGGGTACTTTGATCCTCTTGCTGATTACCCTCGGAATGACGCCGTTGCAGAAACTGAGCGGTTGGGCGGGGTGGATCGCGGTGCGCCGGCAGCTTGGATTGTGGTGCTTTGCTTATGTAGTGCTGCATTTGGCGGCCTATTGTGTGTTTGTCCTGGGGTTGGATTGGACGCAGTTGGGGGTAGAGTTGCGTAAGCGGCCTTACATTATTGTGGGGGCGCTAGGGTTCTTGTCTTTGTTGGTGTTGGCGGTTACGTCTAATCGCTATAGCCAGCGCCGACTGGGTAGTCGTTGGAAGAAGCTGCATCGCCTGGTGTATGTGATTCTCGGGCTTGGACTGCTGCATATGTTGTGGATCGTGCGGGCTGATCTGAAGGAATGGGCTATCTATGCTTCTATAGGTGCACTGCTTCTGGTGTTGCGTGTACCGCCAGTAGCGCGCCGAATCCCCCGACTTATTACTAAAAAAGCACCCTCTGCAACAAAAGCGTAATTAACGCTTGACCGCAGATTCTGGAAGTCTATAATTCGCCCCACTTCCGGCGCAGTCGAAACGTAAAA